>JAEEGL011664620.1_pt1 | contig 35353 bp, 31 predicted proteins | sample 9134231 | NCBI WGS metagenome assembly JAEEGL01 (sample SAMN16246548, study PRJNA631951) | gut metagenome | biome: gut microbiome; feature: rumen; material: fiber-attached | host: Bos | place: Iran: Karaj | collected 2018-10 | reverse complement strand
TTACTTCAGTTTACTTTCCAAAGTCTTTTTCCAAGCGGCATAAGCAGCAAGGTATTCCTCACGACGCTTAGCATCCGGCTCGATAACCTGCAGTTTGTCCAATGTAGCAAAAGCCTCATCGGCATTCTTATAGATACCAGCACCAATACCGGCACCCTTTGCTGCACCTACAGAACCATCAGTGTCGTAAAGCTCGATGGTGGCACCGCTCACGCCAGCTAGTGTATCACGGAACAGCGGGCTCAAGAACATGTTGGCCTTGCCGGCATGAATCTTCTTGATGTCCATACCCATCTGCTGCATGATCTCCATACCATAGCAGAAAGAGAAGACGATACCCTCTTGGGCAGCTCGAACGAGATGAGCCTTATTGTGCTTATTAAAGTTCACGCCATTAATTGAACAGCCAATCTCCTTATTCTCCAAGACACGCTCAGCACCATTTCCAAACGGAATGATAGTCACGCCCTCACTACCAATGGGAACAGTTGCAGCCAAGTCGTTCATCTCAGCATAACCCACATCAGGTGTAATGTTACGATGCGTCCAGGCATTCAGGATACCCGTGCCATTGATGCAAAGCAATACACCCAGACGAGTCTGATCTGCAGCATGGTTCACATGAGCGAAAGTATTCACACGACTCTGCTTGTCGTAGTTCACCTCACCAAGCACACCATATACCACACCAGATGTACCAGCAGTAGCGGCAATTTCACCAGGATTCAGCACATTCAGTGAGAGAGCATTATTCGGCTGGTCACCACCACGATAGGTAATCGGTGTACCTGCCTTTAGGCCCAACTCAGCTGCAGCCTCTGCGCTCACCACGCTCTGCTCAGCGAAGGTCGGCACAATGTCAGCAATCAGGTTCTGGTCGAAACCATAATATTTCATTAAGAAATCTGCCACCTGATTATTCTTGAAGTCCCAGAACATACCCTCACTCAGTCCGCTGACGGTGGTATTCATAGTGCCACTCAAACGCATGGCGATGTAATCACCTGGCAGCATCACCTTATATATATTATTATAGAGGTCTGGCTCATTCTCCTTCACCCATGCCAACTTAGCAGCCGTAAAGTTTCCAGGAGAATTCAGCAGATGACTAAGACACTGGTCTGCACCTAAATCCTTGAATGCCTTCTCACCATAAGGAACAGCACGGGAGTCACACCAGATGATCGCAGGACGGAGCGCTTTCTGATTCTTGTCCACGCAGACCAGACCATGCATCTGATATGAAATACCGATGGCCTTAATCTCCTCGGCAGTTGCACCGGCATCTGCCATAATCTTTTTCAAACTTAACTTAGCATTCTCCCACCACATCTGAGGATCCTGCTCAGCCCATCCTGCCGTCACGGCAAGAATCGGAGCCTCCTTCTCGGGATAAAACGCTGTTGCTACACACTTGCCGCTATCGGCATTAACGAGTGATGCCTTCACTGATGAGCTACCAACATCAAAACCTAATAGATATCTGTTTGCCATAATTAAATGATAATAAGTGTCTGTTTACAGTACTTTTTACCGCAAATTTCCCCTTTTTTTTTCATTTAGGCAACTTTTTTACAAAAAAAAGTGATTTTTTTACTATTTTTTGAACACAATTAAAATATTTTGTTTACCTTTGCACTTTAGAATCACGTAATTCCGGATAAATTAATTCATATATGAAGAAAAAAATACTAATACTTGACGACAAAGAGACCATCGCAAAGGTTCTCTCCATTTACCTGATGAGCGACTACGATGTACAGTGGTTGCCCGATGGATTGCAAGGAGTAAAGTGGCTTCAGGCAGGCAACACGCCCGACTTGATCATCTCTGACATCCGCATGCCGGGCATGCGCGGCGATGACTTTCTGGAGTGGATCAAGCAAAACGAGTTGTTCCAGCACATCCCGGTCATTATGCTCTCCAGTGAAGACTCCACAAGTGAGCGCATACGTCTGTTAGAGATTGGTGCCGAAGACTACATTGTGAAGCCCTTCAACCCGATGGAACTTAAAATCCGAGTTAAGAAGATTATTCCTTAAGGACTATAATATATGTTAGGTGTAGTATATCTTGGTAGTAATCCTGAGACCGAAGAACGTCTGAGATACATTCCCGGTCGTCTGGTACAATATACGAAGAATTACAAAGATGCGGCTGCCGCCTGCTCTACTCATGTTCGCAATGAGCATTTCATTGTGTTCTATGAACAAACTGAGCAAGCAGAAGACATCACGGCTATTACCTATCTGAAAAAAAGGAACAAGAGTGTATACATCATCCTGCTTACCCACAACATGAACAAGGATGATCGTCAGGTATATCAGAGGTGCGGCATTAATGACACCATTGATGTCAATGCCTCGATTACAGAGCTCAACAAAAAAATCACTTTCATTGCCGACCGTGAGTCACAAATGTTCGACGATACGACACCCCGTTACAAAATGCTGAAATTCAAGATTCCAGTATGGAAGCGTGTTTTCGACATTGTGTTCTCAGCTCTGGCTATTATTATTCTTTCTCCCGTCTTCCTGCTGACAGCCATTGCCATCCGTTTGGAAAGCAAGGGTCCCGTCATCTTCAAGTCGAAGCGTGTTGGAACCAACTACACCATTTTCAACTTCCTCAAGTTCCGTTCTATGTACTGCGATGCCGAAGAGCGTCTGAAAGAAGTTGCCAAAGAAGCCGGCAACCAGTATCTGGAGAAGAACGAAGAGAAGAAAGAAGAGGATCACACCATTACCGCCCCACTTGGTGCCGAGGCTGAGATGATGATGATGGACATGGGCATGGAATCTGATATGATGATCAGCGATGATGAAGTCATGCTTGTTGGCGATGACTATGTTGTAGCCGAGAGTGACTTTGCCAAGGAAAAACAGGAAGAAATTGAAAGTGCTTTCGTGAAGATTGAGAATGATCCCCGCATCACCAAGGTGGGTAAGTTCATCCGTAAATACAGCATTGACGAGCTCCCGCAGCTCTTCAACATCCTCAAGGGCGACATGTCGATTGTTGGCAACCGTCCCCTTCCTCTCTATGAAGCTGAAAAGCTCACAGCCGATAAGAGTATCGACCGTTTCATGGCTCCCGCTGGACTGACAGGTCTCTGGCAGGTCGAGGAGCGTGGCAAAGGCGGCATGATGTCAGCTGAGGAGCGTAAACAGTTGGATATTGAGTACGGTCGTAACTACAGTTTCAAGATGGACATGCAGATTATCTTCCGTACGCTGACAGCATTTGTACAAAAGAACAACGTTTAAAAATCATCATAACCCGATAACAATGAATAAGTTAAAAAGACTCCTATTTATTGTAGCCATCGCTGGAGCAGGAACTCAGGCTTACGCCCAGTTCGACGAGAGTGGTATCGCTGCTGGATTCTTTGACTCCAGTAATGATAAGGAAATCAATTTCTCAGAGTTCCACTTGCCACCTTTGGCCATTCTCTTTGAGAATGCGAAAGCCAACCCTCAGATATTGACCCTTGAAAAGGCACAACAGCTTGCTCAAGCAGAAGTGGCTAAGCAAAAAAGGCATATTTTCTCGTATCTAAGAGCCCATGCAAGCATTAGTTATGGTAAGGGTGATAGTTGGGGCACTTCAGAAAATGCATATTCCCCAATGTTGATGCAATATCAAGGCTCTGAAACCAATTATTGGAATTTAGGCGCAAGTTTAAATTTACCATTAGAAGATATCTTAGACTTGACAGCTTCTGTCAAACGAAAAAAAATGGAAGCAGATCAAGCTGTTTTAGCAAAAGATATTGCCTTCGACCAATTAAAGTTACAAATAGCTTCACTATTTGTAAAAATTACCAATAATTTGGTGGCTCTAAAGACCTATGGAGAAGCTGCAGCTGCTTATCAAGGAGCTGGGGCTCTGAATCGTGTAGAATTTGAGGATGGGAATATGACTATTGAGGATTATGCAGGTACAAAAATGCGAGAAGCAGGTCAAGTATCAGGTTACCAAGCACTTCAAACGTCCATTACGACAGACATCTTAACATTAGAAATTTTAACACACACACCTATTATCACAAATTCCACAACAGAAATTACATTGGATAAAACAACAAACAAATCCAACAAAGAAATAGCCAAAGAAAATAAAGCAGTAGAAAAGCGAATCAAAAAAGCAGTCAAGGAAGAGGAGAAAAAAGAAAAGAAGTTAATAAAAGCAGAAGCAAAAGCAGAAAAAGCTGCAGCTAAAGCAGCAAAAAAACAAAATAAATAATTAAATTTGAAGGATTATGGATTTGTTCAGATATATAGTTCGGTTTTTATACAAAATTCGTTGGTACCTCATCATTCTACCATTAATTGCTTTAGTAGTAGCATGGTTCTCCACTCGTCACATGGAACGTGTTTACAATACCAACACCACAATTTATACGGGTATGATTACCGCTTATAACATTGAAGGAGGTTCTGGTATTGCAGGCGGTCTATCCCAAACGAATATGACCAACTTAATCTTGTTGATTTCTACTGATGCCACTATTCATGAAGTGTCACTTCGTTTGTTTGCACGTTGTATGATGTATGGTAATCCAAATAAGGATAATAATTATATTTCATCAGAACATTTTCGTCAATTAAGCAATAGTGTACCAGCGGAAGTGAAAGCACTGATTAACCATAATAGTGAGAATGCAACCTATTCAAATTTAAAGGCCTACGAAAAGCCTTCTGCAGATAATTATATCTTTGGATTAACTAACTACCACCCATGGTTTGGAATCAATAACATCACTGCTCGTTTAAAAGTTATTCAATTAAATCGTTCAGATATCATAGACATAGGCTACTCTGCTAATGATGCAGGTATTGCCTATAATACATTGGACATCTTGAATGAAGTATTTGCTCGCCAATATGCTCAACTCCGCTATGGCGAGACAAATAATGTGATTAAATTCTTTGAGCGTGAAGTAGCTCGTCTTTATCGTATTTTGACAAATGCAGAAGATGACTTGATTCGCTATAATGTAGAAAAACGTATTATTAATTATGATGAACAGACAAAAGTGTTGGCTGGTCAGGATGGTGCACAAAAAAATTCAGACAATAATCTGCTGATTGATAAAACCACTACTCGTGCTTTGATGGATTATTTAGAGCGCCAAATAGGAGATCGTGCTAAAATTATTAAAGCAAATAAAGATTTCACCAATCAAATAACAGATATTTCTCGTATCCAATCTCGCATTTCAAACCTTCGTTTAATGAGTAGTGAAGGTGGCGGTAGCGGTATTGAATCTCAATTAGAGCTTGCTAAAGCTGAACAAATGTTGCAAGATGCAACTACAAATGTTAAAGGGCTGGTAAAAGACATTGAGGCTGGCACTTATACAACGGAAGGTGGTGTTAAAGCCAGTGAAATGATTAGTAAATGGTTAGACCAAGTTCTATTATTAGAAAAGACGAAAGCACATGAAAGTGCACAAGACATCATGCGGCAGAAAATAGATAAAGAAATGTTGTATTATGCACCTATTGGAGCAACATTGGGCCGAAAAGGAAGACATATTGGTTTTATTGAAAATAATTACATGTCAATGCTGAATGCCCTCAACTCGGCTCGTCTTCGTCAGAAGAATCTGCAGATGACCACAGCAACATTACGTGTGCTTAACCCACCCATGTTCCCAATGAATGCCCAGCCTACTAATCGAATGATGATTCTTTTGGGCGCATTCCTGTTGACATTAGTATTGACGGCCATGTACTTTTTTATTATAGAGTTGTTGGATCGAACCCTCAGAGACCGTATGCGCTCCGAACGAATTACAAAGATACCCGTGATGGGCTGTTTCCCAAAAGAAAGTACCTTGCGCTATCGCCGCTTTAACAAGACTATTGCTGATATGGCTTTACGAAACTTGAGCAAATCATTATTGCCGCACTTCAAGGAAGGCCAGCAGAATGTGCTAAACCTTTTATCCACAGATGCAGCCAATGGCAAGAGTTATATCGCTCAAGAACTCGAGAACTACTGGATATCTATCGGTCTTCAGGTACGCCGTCTTACATACGATGAGGATTTCTTGGCAGAGGACAGTCGCTTTATCATGGCTAATAACATCAAGGATATCTGTCCAGACATCCTGCCGAACGAGATTGCAATTATCGAATATCCAAACTTGGATGATAATTCCATTCCTTCTGGGTTGTTGAATATGGGAACAATAAACATGTTAGTAACTCGCGCAAATCGCACATGGAAGGATGTTGACCAGAAAGCCTTAAAAGAACTTCAATCACAGTTGAAGGATCAAAACACGCTTTTCATGTACCTGACAGAATGTCAGCGTTATGCAGTGGAAGAGTTTGTTGGTCAATTGCCGCCATATACTAAATTTAACAACTTTGTATATCGTATGTCCCAAATGGGATTGACTGCTGTTGAAAATAGCCATGCCAAATAATGCTAAATTCCATTAAAACATATACAACAGAAAACAATGGAAGAGTTTTACTACTCTTCCTATTGTTTTTGCTAGCGATTTATCAATTAATCAATGATGGTTTTTCTTTATTCGCTATTGTATGCCTTTCCCCTATATTAATCATAGCCGTTTATATCTTATTTCGCTGGCGAATGGTTGCCTTCTGGGTATTAATTGTCATCAATTATTTTCTTCAGATGCATGATAGTCCCATTCCTTCGGGAATTCCCATTTCCTTATGGAATGAAATGTTAGAAATCATATTATTAGCTATTGCAATTATTGATATGAGCAAAGATCCTGGTTTTGGGAAATGTACAAACTTGATGCTCTTTGCTTTACTTATATGGTGCAGTTTTTGTACTTTACAAATATTAAATGACACATGTAACATTGGTCTTGATATTGGTGCATGGTATACAGGAGCACGTCTCATGGCTTTTCAAATTCTATATGCATTTGTAGTATTTTCTATTTACATATCTACTCCCAGAATATTGACCAATTATCTAAGGTTGTGGGCTGTCTTATCATTTTTCTCGGCTTATTGGACATGGAAGCAAAAGAATATTGGTTTTACTACTATTGAATATAATTGGCTTTACAATGGTCCAGGCCAAGTTACACACCTCCTAAATGCAAGAACCCTCATCAGATATTTCTCTACATTCAGTGATGCAGCAAACTATGGATGTAATGCTGCGGCATCGGCTGTATGCTTTATTATTATAGCAATAACAAGTAAGATTACTTGGGAACGGATATTTTTTGCAGTTGTTAGCATCTGCGTCATATGGGGTATGTTCCAATCAGGCACACGAACTGCCATATTTTGTATGGGTGCAGGTTTCATGGTTTATGTTGTGTTATCAAAGTCATTTAAAATCGCCATCCCATTCGGAATATTCTTTGCTCTTTTTATGGCATTTTTAATTTTTACAGACATTGGAAATGGTAACCAACAAATCCGAAGAATGCGTTCTGCATTTGATAAGTCTGATGCATCTGCAAATGTCAGGGAAATAAATAAAGCGGCTATTCGAAAGTATATCAAAGATGCCCCATGGGGATTAGGCATAGGCTCTACGCAAAAGAACATTCCATTCAACAATGTTTACAGAAAATTATCAGATATCCCCCCAGATTCTGAGTATGTATATATTTGGGTTCATACAGGTGTAATAGGATTAACAGTCTTCATTATTACCACATTAATAATGTGGATTGGAGCTTGTTGGGTTGTGATGTTTAAGCTTAAGAATAAATCTCTAATAGGTATTGGAGCAGGTTTATGTTGTGCATTCGTAGCCATTCAACTAGGTGCTTATGCCAACCAAATTTTGATGCAAATTCCAAATTGCTTAATATTTTACGGAGGATTATCCATCGTATATATTCTACCATATTTAGAAACAGATTGGATTGAATATGAGAAATGTAGATTAGCAAAACAAGAAGAAAGAAAACGATTAAAATTAGAAAAGAAACTTGCGTCAAGAGTGTAATTTATCTATTATCTCAGTCAATTATAACGGTTTGAAAGATACCTGTGAACTAATTGATAGCATCACCTTCACAGACAATATGGAGGTGATTGTGGTAGATAATGGATCCTTCGAAGACGAAGCCGCTCTTATTTCGCAACGCTATCCGCAAGTAAAAACTATCCGTAGTGATAAAAACCTTGGTTTTGCGGGCGGAAACAATCTCGGTATTAAAGCTGCCAATGGAAAATATCTCTTTCTAATTAATAATGATACCATTTTTAAAGATTTTGATATCCAATCTTTAATTGAGCGGTTAGAATCATCACCATCTATTGGTATAGTCTGCCCTAAAATTCGTTTTGCATGGGGTAATAATCTTATTCAGTTTGCTGGATACAAACCTCTATCCAAGATTACTGTTCGCAACCAAGCAATTGGTTATGGGAAAGAAGATAAAGGCCAATATGACATTCCCCACCCTACGCCTTATGCTCACGGAGCAGCCATGCTGATTAACCGTGAAGTCATAGAGAAAGTTGGGCTGATGCCAGAATGTTACTTCCTATATTATGAAGAACTAGACTGGTCAATGATGTTCTTACGAGCAGGATATAAGATATGGTACGAACCTGCCTGCACCATCTATCACAAAGAAAGTCAATCTACAAGACAAGGCAGCCCACTTCGTTCCTATTTTATGACTCGCAATCGCCTGCTATTGGTTAAACGTAATTGGGAATCTTTTCACAAATTTTTTGCCTATATATATATAATAGGTTTAGTGATCCCTCGTGATATAATTAAGAATATAATTTCAGGAAATATGAAACATGTTAAGGCCATCTTTGCTGGTTTTTTTGATTTCTTTCATTATTTCATTTTTCAATGTTCAAGATAATAATTATGAAGTTGGATTTTTGGTTATTCTTATATATTATCGATTGGACCCTTTTCGTGTTGGTCGCAATAACAGTACTCTATATAGGAGTCTTTGCCATTGCGGCTCTGTTTAATCGACATTCTGTATTTAATAAGGCAAAAAAACAAAACCGCTTTGCCATTCTGATTCCATCGTATATGCAAGATGATGTCATTGAGCACACTGTTGTATCTATTTTAGGTCAGGTATATCCTATGCGTATGTTTGATGTTGTTGTCATATCAGATCATCAGAGTGAGATGACCAACATGAAGTTGGCTCAATACCCAATTACCCTATTGACACCTGATTTTGCTGAAAGCAGCAAGGCGAAGTCCCTCCAATACGCCATTTTGAATTTACCAGAATTCAAAATCTATGATATTGCATTGGTTTTAGATGCTGACAATATTGTGGGCCAAGAATTTCTAACTCAAGTCAATGACGCATTCGAGACGGCAGCTACAAAAGCAATCCAATTACATCGCATTTCAAGAAATCGTGATACAGCCGCAGCCCGAATGGGATCAATTTTCGAAGAAATCAACAATGCAATTTTCCGCCGTGGACATATCACCCTAGGAATGTCAGCAGCTTTAGCAGGATCTGGTACTGCTTATGACTTTAATTGGTTTAAGACCAATGTGATGAAAGCCAAAACGGCTGGAGAAGATAAAGAAATGGAAGCGCTTTTATTGCGTCAGGGCTATTTCATTGATTATTTTGATCACATCTTAGTCTATGGCGAAAAACAACGTACTACGCTTAAAATGAATGAACAGCATGGTCGTTGGGCTATCCAGCAAATCCAGAATTTTATTCGTAACATCAAATTCTTGCCGGGTGCTATTTTCCACAAGCAATATGATTTAGCAGATAAGATCATCCAATGGATGCTACTTCCTCGTACCACGATGATGGGCATTATTATGCTAATGAGTGTGGTACTCCCATTCATCTACATGACTTTGGTTATCAAATGGTGGATACTGGGTTCTCTCGCTCTCTTCTTTTTTGCTTTAGCCACACCCGACTACTTGGTTGATGAGATGTGGGACAAGACATTCCTTCGGTCTCCCTTTGTCACGCTCTGGGGTATTATCAGTACAAAACTGATTGGTAACAAATTGGATTCTCTAAAAAAGAAGAAAAAATGATGTGGCATGTATTACATATCATAGATATTACCCTTTGGGTCATCATCTTAGGCTCTGTAGCCTACGTGGCATTCTTTGCCATCATATCCTTGTTCTATGAAAAGGAAGATCGCATTGCCATGCATGCAGCAGTCCTGAGCAACAAAATGAATAAATTCCTCATCCTCTATCCTGCCTACAATGAGGATCGTGTCATCATCAATGCTGTTGAACATTTCCTCAAACAATATTACCCCAAAGATCATTATACGGTGGTGGTTATCTCTGATCACATGCAGTCTGAGACCAACGATTATCTTAGAGCACTACCCATCACGCTGCTGACGCCATCATTTGATAAAAGTTCTAAGGCAAAGGCCATGCAGTATGCCATCAACGAGGTTAAGGGCGATTTTGACAATGTAGTCATCTTGGATGCAGACAATGTGGTTCGTCCCGAGTTCCTGTCACAGTTGAATGTACTATGTTATATCTATGATGCGATTCAGTGCCACCGCTGCGCCAAAAATGCCAATAACGACGTGGCCGTCCTCGATGGCACCAGCGAGGAGATCAACAATACTATTTTCCGCAAAGCCCATAACCGTCTGGGGTTATCCTCTGCATTGATTGGTTCTGGCATGTGTTTCAGTTACGAACTTTTTAAAGAAAATGTCTTCAAACTATCCACAGCAGGTGAAGACCGTGAGATGGAAGCCCTCCTGCTTCATCAGGAGGTATTCATTAAATATGCCCCAGACATCCATGTCTTTGATGAGAAAGTCAGCAACCAAGAGAATTTCCAAAAGCAGCGTATGCGTTGGATGACAGCTCAGATACAAAGTCTCCTCAGCAATCTGCCCAAGATTCCAGAAGCGATTATCCATGGTAAGATTAACTTTGTTGATAAAACTATCCAGCAGGCCCTTATTCCCCGTTCCATCTTAATTGTTTTACTGACGGGTATTTCCATCTTCATCACACTCATAGTTCCTGATTGGTGTGAAAAATGGTGGATTCTATTAGGTATCTTGGCTATATCTTTATTTATTGCTATTCCCAAACAGCTTCGCCTTCGTTCCTTCAGCAAAGTCTTAGCCATCCCGGGCCTTGTCTTACGTATGCTCAAGAACATTCTCCATCTCGACCGCAAGAATACCGATTTTATTCATACCCAACACGGATAATGATTATACAATATGGCAAAAGACTGGGATATTATTATAACGAATAGAAGTAACCTTCTGAGTATTGATCTGGGGGAGGTTTGGAGATATCGCGACCTTCTAGCCATGTATGTCAAACGCGATATTATTACCTTTTACAAACAAACCATCCTCGGCCCATTATGGTTTGTGATACAACCCGTGTTCACCACCATCATGTTCATGTTTGTTTTTGGTGGCATAGCAGGTATCTCCACCGATGGTATTCCACAGGCAGTTTTCTATTTAGCAGGTCTAGTCTGTTGGAACTATTTCCAAGACTGCCTCAGCAAATGTTCTGATACGTTTAATGCCAATCAAGCAATCTTCGGAAAAGTTTACTTCCCAAGATTAGTGGTTCCTCTGTCTATCGTCATCTCAAATTTGATTAAGATGGGGATTCAATTTATACTATTTCTTGCTGTATACGTATATTACTTTGCTTCTGGCGTCAATTTCCATATTAATGTGACAATTCTGCTTATACCCATTCTAATTGTGATGCTTGGGTGTTTAGGATTAGGTTTCGGTATGATTATATCCTCCATGACTACAAAATACCGCGATTTAAGATTCCTCATCACTTTCGGTGTACAGCTCTGGATGTATGCCACACCAGTGATCTATCCCCTTTCTGTGATGAAAGATACATATCCAAAATATATCTGGGTGTTAGTTGCTAACCCACTGACAGCAATACTCGAGACGTTTAAATATGCCTTCACGGGTGTTGGAGAATTCAATTGGATTTATTTAGGTTATAGCTTTTTAGTTACAATCATCATCCTGATGCTTGGCATTGTTATTTTTAACCGAGTTCAACGAAACTTCATGGATGTCATCTAAAAAAAGCAAGACTATGAGCAATACTGTTATAGAATTTAATAATGTAGGTAAGCAATATATTCTTGGCACAATCGGCACTGGGACACTGAGCCAGGACCTAAATCGCTGGTGGGCTCGAGTTCGTGGCAAGGAGGATCCATTCTTAAAGATTGGTGACACCAACGACCGCACCCAGAAAGGCAATAGTCGTTTTGTGTGGGCACTCCGTGATATCAACTTCAAAGTGGAACAAGGAGACGTTGTTGGTATCATTGGGAAAAATGGTGCAGGTAAATCTACACTCCTAAAAATACTATCTCGTGTCACCTCCCCCACTACAGGAAATATCAAGATTAAAGGACGTATTGCATCGCTTCTTGAGGTGGGCACAGGTTTTCATCCTGAAATGACTGGACGTGAGAATATTTTCATGAATGGTAGTATTATGGGCATGACAAAGGCTGAGATTAGAAGCAAATTTGACGAGATTGTTGATTTCGCAGGAGTGACCAAATATGTGGATACTCCTGTCAAACGATACTCTTCTGGCATGATGGTGCGACTTGGCTTTGCAATAGCCGCCCATTTGGAACCCGAGATTCTTGTTGTAGATGAGGTTCTTGCTGTAGGTGATGCAGAATTTCAGAAGAAAGCAATCGGCAAGATGAAAGACGTTTCTCTGCAAGGAGGAAGAACTGTCTTATTCGTGTCTCACAACATGGACTCCATGTTAAATCTTTGTAACAAGGGTACGATCTTAGAAAATGGAAAGGTTATATTTCAAAGCGACATTAGATCTGCTGTGGCAGAATATCTTAGTAGTGGGAAAAGTGACGTACACTATATACAACATAATCCGAACAGTAAAATATACATAAAAGAAGTACGTTTTATGGGAACTGAAAATCAACAAAAAGGAAGTTTTTCTTTTGCTGATAATCTCTCGTTCAAAGTCATAATTGGGAAAAAAGCGGATTTTCTGTTTGAGAAAAAGACGGTAGCGAGCATATATATACAAACAATGAATCAAACTAAGATTTGCTGTTTGGAACTTAAGTTAGAGGATTTGGGAAAAAAGGATAGTATTTCTTTTAACCTAACTTACCCCGCAGAAGTCCTATTGCCAAATACATATATGATACATATTGACATTCATCTGCCCAATGTATGTTTTTACGATAGACAAGACACTTGTTCTTTTAAGATTTATGATAATGGAACTGACTTTTTAAAATACAATGGTAGAAACATGGGCTTTGTAATGTTAAAGCCTACAATATTAGTCGATGAATAAAACAAAAGAGTGGATAATAATCCTTGGAAGAAAAATTCTCAGTTTTTTCCTTCAGAGGGAGATGTATATTCTCAATCAGAATATTGATTGGGACTATATAAGGCTTAATCTAATTGAAACAAAAGTCGGTAAGAATGTCAAAATTTACAAGCCATGTTTTATTAACAAATCCGAAATAGGCGATTATACATATATTTCTACAAATGCGAACATAAGTCTGACAAAAATAGGCAAATTTTGTTCTCTTGGACCAAATTTATTTTGTGGTTGGGGAATTCACCCTACCAACGGTATAAGTACGTCTCCCATGTTTTACTCAATAAGACAACAAAACGGTCTTTCACTGACAAATAAAGATAAAATCGAGGAACGTAAAGTCATAACAATTGGAAATGATGTATTTGTTGGTGCGAATGTAACCATATTGGACGGCGTTACAATTGGAGATGGCGCCATCATTGGCGCTGGGGCTGTTGTTTCAAAAAATATTCCCGATTATGCCATAGCTGTAGGATGCCCCATAAAGATTATTAAATATCGGTTTAATAACGACCAAATATCAGCCTTAAAAAGAATTCAGTGGTGGAATTATAAAGAAGAGCAGCTACAAGATATCGAGAGAATGTTTTTTGATGTAGATGAATTCATTAAAAAATACGAAACCATATGAAGTATTCAATCATTACTGTAAATCTGAATAATGATTGTGGACTTGAAGACACTATCAATAGTGTGGTCAAGCAAACTTATCATGACTATGAACTTATTGTCATTGACGGAGATTCATCAGATAATAGCAAATCTATTATAGAACAGCATAATAGTCAGATTGGTTACTGGGTTTCTGAACCAGACAACGGCATATTTAATGCCATGAATAAGGGCATCATCGCCTCCAAAGGAGACTATTTGATTTTTATGAATTCAGGTGACTGTTTCTACAACGAAAAGGTATTAGAGGATAGCCGGAATTATTTAGGGGCAGATTTTGTGATTGGTCAAGTTAAAAGAAAAGATACCAACACCATTATGAATTATGAGTTATCTGATATTTCTATGATGACCTTTTATACAGGTGCCATTCCCCATCAAGCCACTTTCCATAAAAGATCTTTATTCCAAAATTCTTTATATGATGAGAAGTTGAAGATTTCTTCCGACTGGAAATTGTTCTTTCAAAAAATAATAATAGAAAATGCATCCTATACAGTAATGCCCGTTGTTGTTTGTTTTTATGATACGACAGGTATCAGTAACACGAATATTGACTTGGCTGCAAAGGAAAGGAATCAGATTATAACGGATAGTCTTCCACCCAGAGTCATTAAGGATTACGAAAGATACAAGGACAAAGAATGTGAGATGTTAGATTTGATACCACAATTCAAATATACGAGAACTATTAACAGAATCATAACGAGTTTTACGAAAATGGTTCTTAGCCTCTCCAAAAACAAAAAAGCGTCTAAATGAAATTGCTATATATCATAGGTAATATCATCAACAGAGCTGGTGTTGAGCGGATAATGACCCAGAAAATCAATTATCTGGCAGGAACTGATTGTGATGTCTCATTAGTGACAACAGATCAGATGAACCAACCATTTTCATTTCCTATATCAAAAGAGGTTCATTATTATTCTGTCAATGCTCCTATACCCAGTAGAACAGATTATCCGTTTTTAAAATGGTTGTTTTTGTTTTACAAATCCCGTTCTGTATATACGAAAGCATTAAACCGTGTCATAAAAGACTGTCATCCTGATATTATCATTTGTACAACCTATTCATTTGACGTATTGGACATCCAGACAAAGATATGCCACAAAAACGATATAAGATTGGTTATTGAATCACATATTCAGATGAAAAACGTATTCATGAAACCAAGATTGGCTTATCATCCCCTTTTGTCACTGTATGGTAAATGCCATGATCGTTTTATTCTGAACTATATAAAAAAAACAGCAACGCTTGTATGTTTAACAAATGAAGACATGAAATCATGGAAGCTGCATATTGACAATGTGTGTGTGATTCCAAATATGATTACGATTCAGCCTCCAGAGACAATAGATTATTCAACAAAGAGAGTCATTGCCGTTGGGAGATATTCTGATCAAAAAGGTTTTGATATGCTAATCAAAGCATGGGGGCGGCTTTCAAAGAAATACCATGATTGGCATTTGTATATATTTGGTAATGAAGACAGAGTGCCCTATGAGGAAATGGCCAAAAAAGAGAAATGTCAGGACACATGCCATTGTATGCCAGTCACAGAAAATATTGCTACAGAATATGGAAAAAGCTCTATTTTCGTGATGAGTTCACGATATGAAGGCATGCCTTTAGCATTGATAGAAGCCATGAGTTCTGGACTAGCTTGTGTTTCATACAATTGTCCCAATGGGCCTTCTGATATTATTCATGATGGCATTGATGGTTTCTTAGCAAAGAATGGCGACATTGATGATTTAGCGACTAAAATGGAGAGCCTGATGTGTGATGAATCATTAAGAAAGAAAATGGGTGTAACAGCCAAACAGAATATTGAAAGATATAGTCCGAATGCTATCATGCGACAAAATCGGACGTTATATAATAGTATTCTAAACCAAGCATAGAATATGGTTCAAATAATAGATAATAAATATATATCCGAGATAAATCCTGATTTTATATATAACAGGTTTGACTTGTTTTGCGATAACTATATTGTGCTGAAGGCAGAACGAGGCCAAGAGAGACATATCATCGAGGCCCATCTATTTGACAACTATGCTGAACTCGGAATCTGGAAATTGCAAATCTCAAATGATTTGCTTAAAGAGATTTCACAATACCTGTTTCAGAACTATCCAAATATCGGATATACCAGATTCTTTTTTTGTAATACTGATGGGAAATATAAGGCAGTAAAGCATTTCTCAATTGACTTCCCAGATTCAACAGAATCCTTCTTGCAAAGAAGATCATCAAAAAGCCGTCATAGACTTAACAAACAAAGACATCAGGCAGAAAGAGAAATCGGCCCTATATCATTTCAGGAATACAAAAGAGAAGATTGTCCTGAGGAAATAATTCAATACTATAATAAATGGAAAGAAAGATCTCATCACATCAGTAAAATAGAAGCTGAATCTTATTTCCAAAGATTCCATGTATCTGATATTTATGCTCTATATTTGGGAGATAATCTCGCAGCCATAATGTTTTCATGTGAACAATGCCCTATAGCTTATCTTGAAAATTTCAGTTTTGATATTCAATATTCAAGATACTCTCCAGGTCAACAGATATATGAATATGTGATGACTCGTTTAATAGACAAGCAATTCAAAAGAGTCTTTCTCGCTGGAGGTGATTATGATTATAAACGTTATTATGGCAGTATAGAAGAAACGCTTTACGACGGCTTCCTTTATCGTAATCTATTTCACAGGATAAAACATAATCTTATTACATATTATTATAAGCACTGTTATTGGAAGATTATAAAGATAAAGAATAGGTTATGATCAAAGCTATCCATAATAAGATTATACATCTGAAAGATATATTAAAGTACCATGTCTTTCAAGAAAGATATCCATTGCTCAATTCTTTTTTTCGCCAATATGGTAAAGGTAAGAATGCAAAAGGAATTGTCTTTATGCTTCATCGAGTCAGTGAAAGAATTCATGGGCACTTACCTAATAATGAACATTTAAAAATCTCAGCAGAGTTTTTGGAAAAGGTGATAGTGAAATATAAAAAAGCAGGATTCTCATTTTTGTCATTAGATCAGCTTTATGAAGCTCTATCAGGTAAAAAAGTTATTGACAATCCTTTTGTCTGCTTTACAATGGATGATGGGTATCTTGATAATTATGAAAATGCATATCCAATTTTTAAGAAACATCAAATACCATTTGCCATTTTTGTAGCCACAGACTTCCCTGATAAGAGGGCAGTTCTATGGTGGTATGTCATAGAAGAACTAATTCTCAATTCCACAGAGATACAATTATCTGATGGAAGTAAATATACATGCGAAACATTTCAAGAGAAGTGGGATACATTCCGGTTTATCAGAGAAAAGGTTTTGCTGTTAAATCAACATAATATTGTCAATGAGCTAAATGAATTGTTCTCAAACTACAACTTAGATTGGTACTCTCCCATTCAAACTTTATCAATGAGTTGGGAACAAGTTAAAATACTGACCCAGGAACCCTTATGTACAATAGGTAGCCATACGGTTTCACATGTTGCACTCAATAGACTTTCAATGGAGGATCTAGATAATGAGATAACAAGCGGTATTAACATCATTAAGTCTCATACAGATTTCAAACCTATATATTTTGCGTATCCGTATGGGTCAGAAAAAGAAAACGGTGAAAGAGAGTATAACTTTATCAGGAGCTCTGACATCAAGATGGCTTTCATCTCTTATGGCAGTTACGTATATCCTAATACTCAGCTAGAACAGGTTCCACGTTTTATGCTTAAATAAATAGACCAGATGATAATCCTGTTTGTCATAGATAAGATGAAGAACTATGCAGGTATCGAGAGAATCCTTTCCTGCAAGATGAACTATATAACACGCCAGACAACACACAAGGTATATTTGACAACATACGAGCAACAAACCCTGCCCTTACCTTTCCCGCTTGACTCCAGTATTAATTACAAACCCCTTGACATAATGATGCCTCAGAGGAATGAGATGACGTTACTCCAATGGCTAAACGCATACTATGCAGCACGTCAATGTTTCCGGCATCAGTTCGAGTCACTAATAAATGATACCTGTCCAGATATTGTAGTTTCAACGGTCTATTCCTATCAAGTGCTAGACGTGATTATAAATGTATGTCACAAGAAAGGCATTAAGACAGTGATGGAATCTCATACTCAAGGTGAGACTGTTACATTTTCCCAGAAGTTCAAATACAATCGACATCTCCGTAAATTATTCTTACTTTGGGATTGCAAAATCATGAGAAGTTTGAGACATTGTGATTGTGTTGTAACGCTAACCAAACAAGACATTCCTTTTTGGCAAAAATATGCCAAGCACATAGAAGTCATACCAAATATGTTGACCATAAATCCGAAAAAGGTTTCAGACTATGAGGTAAAAAGAGTTATATCGGCAGGTAGGTATATGTCAGAAAAAGGGTTCGACATGCTTCTTGATGCCTGGCATCTGATACCAGACGAATTCCGAGACTGGCATCTGTACATCTTTGGAAACGGTGACAGAAGCACATATCAGAAGATTGTAGATAAATACAATATTGAAGAAACAGTATACTTAATGCCTGCAACTGATGATATCGCTGAGGAATTCTCCAAAAGTTCCCTTTATGTTATGAGTTCGCGATATGAAGGTTTTGGACTCGTACTCGCAGAGGCCATGAGTTGCGGATTGCCCTGTATCTCATTTGACTGTCCATACGGACCACGCGAAATCATTAAAGACGGGGAAGACGGTTTGTTGGCAAAATATAAAGACGTTGAAGAACTTGCTCAAAAGATGGCTCAACTTATGTCCGATTCCAATTTAAGACGCAATATGGGGGAACAGGCGATCAGGAATATTGCGCGTTATGAACCACAGACTATCATGAATCAATGGATTAACTTATTTAAATCATTATAAAATATGGATATCAGTGTCATTATACCGATATATAATGTGGAGAAGTATCTTAAAAGATGTCTCGATAGTGTACTTCGACAGAAAAATGTCACCATGGAGATTATTCTCGTTGATGATGGCTCAACAGACTCTTCTGGTATTATTTGCGAGGAGTATGTTGAAAGCCACTCAAACATCAAGTACATTCATATCAAGAACTCAGGCCCATCGACGGCAAAAAACGTGGGTTACGATGTCGCAACAGGCAATTATGTTGCTTTCATTGATAGTGACGACGAAATCAAACCTGAAATGTTCTGTACAATGCTTGAATCTGGCTATAAGCATAATGCAGACATTGTCTGTTGCAACTATATTCAGATAGACGAAGATGGTAACATCTCTCATACACAATATACTGGTCAAGAATATATTCTAACACAGGATGAAGCACTGAAGGCAATCCTAACCAAGGACAAGATATATTCTCAGTGCTGGACAAAAATCTACAAGCGGAAGGCATTAGATACTCATCATGTCAGGAACACAGAAGGACTCAAGACAGAAGAAGACTTCATTTTTAATATTCAGGCTTTTGCATGCAGCCAAACCGTCACTATTGTTGATAAGCCATTATACATTTATACCCATCGCTCAAAGTCACTTTCCAAGGATTATTATAGAGATCATATCAGCCAATATATCAACAATCGTATTCTACGTTTGGAATTAGTTGATAGCATCATCCATGAGAGATTCATACATCTGCAGGAATACAGTACCTATCATTGTATCTTCTACTATAATGAACTATTAGGACGGATATGTCTCTTCCCCAAGATGTATCATGATCCTAGAGTTCATAAAGTTTTTTCTTATATCAGGAATCACTCAGATATACTCATGGCTCATCACAACATGCTAGGTTTCAGTAAAACTGGAGCCCATTTAATTCTGTATCTCCCCCAAAGTATTTATCTCTATTACCGACATTGGAAAAGCAAAAAATGAAACAACATTAAAATGGAGACAGTCATTGATATCATAAAGGATATAGGAAAATGAAATCGTCCAAAGAACAAATTAATGAGAAAACAATACTAAATGCAATTATTGCAAACAGACCATTCCTTATGGGTGTTGCAATGATAATGGTTATTGTTTATCATTTTTTCTGTTGGGTATATAATCCTATCGGGCCATTAAATATCGGATATGTTGGTGTAGATGTTTTCCTGTTCCTTTCTGGTTTAGGACTCTCATATTCATATGAAAAAAACTCCATAACACAATTCTACAAGAATAGAATTAAACGGATATACCCAATCTACCTTATCTCTGTATTGACTACATATCTGATTTTTAAGTTAAATTGGAGTTCTTTTGATTTGTTAGCAAACATAATAACAATTGGTCTATATACAAAAGGAGGAGTTTATCGTTACGACTGGTATTTAGAATCGTTATTCACGTTATACATTCTATTTCCACTTTTCTATTATTATGGAAAATTAAAAATAATAGGGGTAGTCATTCTACTTGTAATAGTTTCATTTCTATTATACAATTATGATATTCCTTGGTGGTATGATTGTATCTTGGGGAGACTACCTATTTTTTTGTATGGAATCATTTTCAAAGATTGGGCAAAGTCATATAAGACAATATGCATTATTGGATTATTGTTATATTTTCCCTGTAGTAGATATGTTTCTCCTTTTTTAGCCGCCTCTGGATTGACCATACCAGTTATTGTTGTTTTTCTTTTATTAATTAATTCTTCTCATGCCAAATTTCAAGGCACCTTATCATTTGTTGGAAAACATACTTTAGAGTTCTATATTGCCAATCTCTTTGTGTACTGGTTATATGAGGAAAGATACTTCACAACATTTGAGAGGATTATACTATTTATTTTTGTTCAATTGATTGTGACCATTGTATTAGTTAAAATGAACAGGATTTTTCACTCCTCACATAAATTCAACTTCAGAAAACTTTTTTTCCCTTAACATATTAAGTAGTTGACCAATCATAATTAGATATGTGGGTATTGCAGGCAATGAGAGCCGTCCAAATTCCCCTGGACTTCCCATTATTATCAGAATAAAGTTACTAACTCCAATCATAAACAACAAACATGAAAAAAAAGCAATTTCTTTCTGCCTATTCATCCATCGCAATAATGTAATTGCATATATCAAAAAAATAAAGTATATGATTTTTAACTTAATCCCCATAATATTGGAAACAACACCAATAATTCCTGTTGGCCATGAAGGTTCAAATAAGTTATCTTCTGCTGCTTTTCGAACATTTAAAAATAACCTACTGACATATCTTCCTTTATTTAGACTAATCGATTGACTCAATGAATCAGAAAAAGCTTCCATGCCCATTAAGTTTATGTATTTCTCTGCTTCCTGATAAAACCCAAGTTCTTCACCCGTTGTATTTAAATCAATTACATTTGCCGCCTTTGCAATTGTATATTGATTAATCAAACCAATACCACTCGGTGTAAAAACGCCATAGCTGCTCTTAAACATTACCATATAAACAATAAGCGAAATACTTACTAAAACACTTCCTGCCATACCGCATAAAACAGATGTATTAAAGAAAGACTTTTCCTTGATTGCAACAATGCACCAGCCCACAATGGTAATTGGTAACAAATACACCACTGCAGGACGAAGAAAAACAAGGAATAATAGCCAGAAGAAAGCATATAAACCAAATAGATATTTCCTCGTCTTATATAATTGAAGAATTGAATACAAAAGAAAAACAGAGCCTGTGACTGCAAAGGTCTCGGTCATGATGCAACAATTATAAGTTGCGACACAAGGATAGAACGCATATAATAGCGTCAGAAAGAATGGTATTTTCTTATCTTGGATAGAATATCGCAAAAGATAATATAGGTATCTGATTGAGAATAGAAAAGCTAGATGCTGTACAATCACAACATAATACAGATATTTTTCTCCACACATAGTATTCATTAAACCAAGAAAGAGAGGGTATACAGGTGTTCGCCATTTATCTATATGACCATCCGACAAAGATGACCAAGCTTCAATATATGTATATGTGTCAAATGAAACATCAACTTTGAAGATATATATCATTAACACACAATTAACGACAGACAATACATATATATATCTTAATCTTAAGTACTTCTCGGAAAACATATTGATATAAACTATAAGAAACTAACTTCAGAAATCCTTTTTATCCTTATCATCTCTAGCAATTGCCCCAGCATAATAAGATAAACAGGTATCGCAGGCAATGAGAGTCGGCCATATTCTCCTGGACTTGCAATAACAATCAGAATATAATTGCAGACTCCAAACATAAACAACAAACATGAAAAGAATGCAATCTCTTTATGTCTATTCATCCATCGTGTCAATATAGCAAGATATATCAGAAAAAGGAGATATATAACTTTTATTTTTATACCCATCATATTTGAAATAATACCAATTATTCCTGTTTGGTATGAAGGTTCAAACAAGTTATTCTCTGATGCATTCCGAACATTTTGTAGCAATCTCTTGACGTATTTACCCTTATTCTGTTTTATCGATTGATTCAATATATCAGAAAAGGATTCTAAACCCAAAGCATTAACTAAATTTTCCGTTTCTTTACCTATTGCATTTATACTATCATCATCTACTAAGCAGGATAACAGTTCTCCATTTCCAAAAGTATTAAAATCAATTACATTTGCAGCTTTAGCAATTGCATATTTATTATTCAGACTAATACTGCTAGGTGTGAAAATGCCATAACTACACTTAAACATCGCCATATAAACAAATAGAGAGATACTTACAATAATACTTCCAGCCAAACCGCATAGAACAGATGTATTAAAGATTGTTTTCCCCTTAATCGCGACTAAGCACCACCCAATAATGGTAATTGGCAACAAATACACCACTGCAGGACGAAGATAAATAAGAAAAGAGAGCCAAAAGAATGTAAATAAACCATAATGGATAGACCTTGTCTTGTATAGTTTTAGAATTGAATATAATAGAAAAATGGAGCCTGCAACAGCAAATGTTTCTGTTGCTATACAACAATTATACGTTGCAACACAGGGATATAAGGCATAAAAGATAGTTAGAAAAAAAGAAAGGATCTTATTCGTGACGGTATATCGCAATAGAAGATAAAAGTATCGAATTGATACCAAAAACACCAGATGCTGTATAGCCACAACATAATACAAATAATTATCACCACAAATAGTGTTCATTAAACCAAGAAATGCCGGATATACAGGAGTCCGCATTTTATCTAAATGTCCTTCTTGCAATGTTGACCAAGCATCAATATAGGTTGGAGTGTCAATTGAAATATCCACTTTGAATGTATATGTCAAATAGATACAAAAAGCAATTGACAATATATATATATATCTTAATTTACGATACTTCTCCAAACTCATATTCACTTTGTTTCATGATATTCTTCTTCTGTGTTTACAGCCCATATGGAGGTTTTATCATTATTACCTTCCATTATATGTTTTACAGTTTCAATTGCTGTTAGCATAGAATGATCCATATTATTGTATCTATGCTGCCCATTCCGCCCCATACAATATAGGTTTTCTATTCCATTCAAGAATTCCTTTACCTCATCCAATTCATAATAGCTCCCATAATAAGCAGGATAAGCTTTTTTTACTTTAACCTGACATGCATCAAGAACATCTTCACGCTCAATCACATCAATCTTGCAGAGCTCGTCTATCGACATATTTATAAACTCTTGTTTTTCCATATTCCAAAGTTTATCTCCCTCAGTACAGAAATACTCAAGACCTATCCATACTGTATTCTCATAGTCTTTTACCATGTATGGAGACCAGTTATTGAATATTTGCAATCGTCCAATCTTTACATCCCTTTCTTGTATATATATCCATGTATCAGGAACTCGATTCTTATATGTTTTCAGGTGAGTCTTGTTATTTATCTTCAATTTTCTAAGACATAGCCCGACAGTAATAAAATCCCTATATGGCAAATCATTTGCGATTCGCTTTACATTGTCCGGAACGACTATACCTTTTAAGGCGTTTACCAAACCTTTTATAGGCATTGTAGAAAGAAAATAGTCACAATTATGAGTTGTAACTAATCCGTTCTTATCACGGACATCTACAGAATTCACCTTGCCATCCACAACATTGATACCTATAACTTCAGACTCAAGAGAGACATCTCCACCCTTCTTGGCTATCTCATCTGCAACAAGTTCCCATAATTGACCAGGACCATATTTGGGATAAATAAACTGCTCAATTAAAGACGTCTCAACTTTGGCACCATCTTTTTTCCCAAACTTTTTCATTAACATATCTTTAAGGACTGCGGTGACGGAAAGTCCCTTAACTCTCTGGCTTCCCCAATCAGCCCCCAACCTCGAAGGATGAATTCCCCATACTTTCTCCGTATAATCTTCAAAAAACATACTATATAGAGGCTTTCCAAAACGATTTATATAAAAATCCTCTAGAGATTTTTCATCCTTCTTATGCACCAATGCTCCCATATATCCAAGGCCCGACTTGATAGTACGGATAATCCCCATATTGGAAAGAGTTGACATGGAAAGTGAAATCGGATAATCAAAAAATTTCCTCAAGAAAAGAATACGACTTACTCGATGACGTAACAAGATGACACGGTCAACCTTTTCTGGATCTGGGCCATCTGCAGACAGCTCTTTATCATTTAGATCAAGTAGGATATCGTCTTTAGACCGTTCTCCCTGGATTGGCATTAACTTACACCACCAATCCATAACTTCTTGATTTTTAGAGAAAAAACGGTGACCTCCGATATCCATTCTATTACCCTTATATACCACAGTCTTTGAGATACCCCCAATAGCATCTGTCACCTCAAAGATTTCAGGATGGATATCCGTATTTTTTAAAAGTTCGTATCCTGCGGTTAATCCTGCAGGTCCCGCACCAACGATAATTGCTTGTTTCATATTCCTATGATACTTTTAGTTTTAGTGAATAGAATAATTTTCCTTGCAAAGAAGTTCCAAAAGAAAACTATGCCAGTTGAGCATAATTTAGAAATCAAATAATGGATATTTAAGACTTCACAGCATAAAAACATGATAATTTCATTTAATAGTAAACCCACCAATCCAATAGATGCAAAAACAGCAAACTCAGCCATCTTATTATTCAGTCTACTATCTGGAAAGACCCAAAAGGTACTCAGCAAATAGTTAACAGCAAGTCCAAAAATAAAAGCAACTGCCGCAGAAAGCAAATAATTAATGCCTATATATTCCTTTAATATATACAAACTACCATAATCTATGACGAATGCAAAACCACCCACCCATACATAGCGGAACAACTGCACTAAAGTGTTATTGGCTTTTCCTTTTAGAACTTGCAACATGACATAACTATTTAAAACATCAAACATAATACACAAGAAGGGCATTCATCCTAATTATCATTGCCTGACTTTCCCGTTAGGTAGTGCAAAGATAAACATATTTATTGATATTACCAAGAAATTAACTAACTTTTTCATATCACTGTTCCGTTAAAATCGGAAATTATCGTTATAACTTGTAAATTATCAATAAACTGCACCGATATTTGAAGAAAACGGATTTGAAAAGAAACATCAACTTTGTATTTTAGATAGAAAGAAATCTAACTATCATTATCAATTGGATAGGAGATTTGAGAACGCACTTCTTATTCGTTTGCAATTTTAACGGGGTACTAATGTGTTTATATCGTCATTATTTAGAGAACACAGATTACCTTATTTCTTTAATAACGACGATGGATTTGTTAATTTCTTAAATAAAGGCAAGCGTGACGCAAAACCTATTCCACCTGTAATAATCAATGTATAAATAATGGCGGTTGTGAAAGACATTGGAATATTTAGTTTACTAACGACAACCATAAATGGAGGAATTAGGAGGGCGTGGTAAATGAGATATTGCATCGTAAGTTTGCCTTGCTGAGCAATCCATGATGTATTAGGGCAAATATTTAAAAATGCTAATGATATTGGGATGCTGATAAAAAAAAGAAGTATTCTGCTAACAGCATAATAATAATTATCATAAGGGTAGGCATGAAATATGTCACCTAAATATTGCGGTATAAGAATTGGTATACTGAAAGTTAAAATTAAAAATGCGAGGCTTAAAGGTTTGTATCTTTCTGCAAAAAAAAGATTCCTGCCTCTCATGCAATATCCAAGAAAGAAGAAAGGCATAAAAGCAAATGTTCTCTGCAAAGAAAGAAGCGTGTCAAATGGAAGAAGACCGACTAAAATACTAATACAGAATGAACTTATCATAATTAATCTTGAGTTATTTAAAAACCTACTGGGAATAATCTGTATCATTAATCTCCAGTAGATTAGACTGAGAAAATACCAAAGCACTGTCCACGGAGTTAAAATAGTGATTAAAGAAAAGCTCTCAAAAAAAAACCTTGGCAATAATGTTAAAACTTGAAATACGATTAACGGCTCTAAGAGTTTCCATATGAATGCTGAAACATCTGCTTTTTCTTTCTTTCGGGAAAAATAACCAGAAAAAAAAATGAATAGTGGCATGTGAAAAATATAAATCCATTTCCATGTTACAACACTAGCTTTAGTATTAGTATCATACATTAAAACATGTCCCGCAATAACCAAAACCATTAACCAATACTTTACAGAATCTATCCGTTCATTACGGACAATCGAAGAATCCCGCATATTAATTATTTGCTCACAAATATCTACCTTTTTCATTATCTGTTGTTATATGAACAAATCACATCTCGAAAACGCCTAGACCATGCACTCCAAGATAGTTTATTTTTATATAGATTTAGCGCGCCATTATGCAACATCATCATATTCTCCAGCTCAATATCTTTCGCTATTCGCTCTGCAAATTCAAATGCTCCCTGAACTATAGGGAGTGCATAACCATTGACTCCATTCTGTACATAATTTTCTGTACCCCCCGTCGCATAAGTATAGGCTGGAATTCCAAAGCCAGCCGCCTCACAGAACACAATGCCAGCGCACTCCGCTTGGGTCGGCAATAATAATAGATGACACTTTTTAAATAGGCGCAAATATTTCAGATAGGCATCTTTGTCATTTTTATTCAAAAAACCATGATCAACAATAAAATCATATTCAGAACAATATACAGGCATCTCCTTTATTCCGACTATATTCAAAACCGCATCGTATCCTCGTTCTCTCAACAATCTAACGGTCTCAACAGCAACATCTCCTCCTTTTCGTTCCCACTCTACGCCAGGGAAAAGAACTTCAAGCTTCCCCCCCTGATATGGAGTTATGGGCTTAATATCTGATTCATCAAAATTCGAGCCAAACTCTATAACCACACATCGTTTCGGGTCGCAACCACAATCGTTGATTACGCTATCAACTGCCCATTTGGATGCACGGATAATCAGTGAAGCTTTTTGTGATGCTTTTCTCTCAAGCCAACTTGCCATTTTGACTGATAAAGGATGACAATTCTTCCAATAATAATTCACCATGACCTGGACTGTGGCATCCGAATGATAAATGATTGGCTTCTTTGTATTCAAAAAGAGAGAGATTTGTCCACCACGAGGAAAGAACAACATGTCACATCGGTTAAAAACCTCGTCTTTTTTAATTGACTTAGCATAACCATAAACTTCCGGAAGGAAGTGAACACCAGCCAGAATTCTTCTCTCTCCACCAATACGATATAAACGCCATCTAAGACGAGCCGCCCATTTTAAGAACTTAGTCTGTTCATAAAATGGAACCCACACGACCTCAAAACCAGCTTGCTCAATCGCTTCCCGTAATTTATAGATAAGACCACTCCATGCTAAACGATCCCTCCATGGATCAGTTTCACAAACATATCCTATTGTCATTCTATTATCCATCATATATTTTTCTACAAAAATAAACAATTAAGAGCAAATATCCAAAAAAAAAACAAAAAAAATCATTATATCCACCATTTTTTAGTAATTTTGCATATAAGATTTCAAGTTATGACAGATCAACAAAGGTTAGTATATCCTGATATATGCAAATTCGTTGCTATTTTTATTGTGACATGTAGCCATTGTGCACAATGTATATCTGGCGAAATTTGGACAAACTTTTTAGGCGGCTCTGTAATAGACATTGCCTTTACTATGCCATTATTCATGTTGTTGAGCGGCTGGTTTTTGAATCTTGAAAAATATAGATCCGCTAATATTACCAAATTTATTATCGCCAAATTCAAACGATTAATGATTCCTGCTATGTCTTGGTATATTATATATTGTCTTCTTACAAATAATAAACCAAGTTTTAATGAAGCATTGTTATTTTATTGGTATCTAACTTCATTATTTATTTGCCTTTGTATTATTTTATTTTTTCCAAGATAATCAAAAGCGACATCCAATGTGCACTTTTATCAACATTGTTTATTCTGGCATGTCCATATTCTGATTATGTCAATGTCAATTTCATGTTTCCATATCTGTGGGCAGGTTATTATCTACATAAGGTTCTCGACAGCAACAAATCATGTGTAATTAACTCAATGATATTATGTTCTTTGATTATTGGAATACTTCTGTCTTTTTATTGGACCCCAAACCAGTCTGTATATAAATGTCCTCTAATAATATTGGGAATAAATAAAATTATGCTACTAACATACGTTTATAGATTTACCATAGGTCTTTGTATATCTATTCTGATTATATATCTAATAAAGAAATTCGAAAGTGGATGGATAGTATTCATTTTTGCAAAATATGGTCAGTTTTCATTAGTAATATATACTCTATCATTTGTATTTAATGGTATATTATCTATAATATTATACCATTTCAATATACATACAAACATGTTTCTTGTTATAGATCTCTTGTCAATTTTAACATGTACATGTATTGTTGCTGCAACGATAATATTGTGTAAAAAAGTAAAGAAAAAAAGATTGGCACGGTTGTTATTGATGGGAGAATAAGTGTCTTTAGTGGGCAAAATTACAATTTTCTTTTCAAACAAGGCAATAATTTAGTATTTATTCGTATTTTTGCAACCACTTGAGCAGTATTATCAATTCTGTTTCGGTATTCATTATCATCATTTTTACAATTTATGAGAAAGAAATTATTACATATCACTTTTCTTTTAATAATCTGCATTGTTTCAGGAGTCGCATGGACAGCCTATCATTTCTATGCTCCTCCCCCAAAAAGAGAACCATACAAATTACTGCAACAAGATGACACTCTTCGTATTGCATATATCGGTGACAGTTGGGCATGCTTCCATCAGGATCATCACTGTCTTATACCTGCAATTATAGAAAGCCAGTGTCAACGGCCAACTAAGGTATATTCCTGTGGCTTATCTGGAAAGACCAGCAAAAATATATATGAAGCATTGTTTCAGGAAGGAGAACTAAAACAGTTCATTCAAAGTCGAGGCTATGACTTTTGCGTCATTTCAGCAGGTTTGAATGATACCAATGAAAAAGTCTGTATTAAATATTTCCAGAAAAGCATGGATTACATTATCCAGTTCATGTTGGCAAACCATATTTATCCCATCATCTTTGAAATTCCTGACTATGATATTGGGAAAGCTTTTCGATGGAAGCCAACATATAAGATACTGATAGGACAATTGTCCATGAAGATTAATAATGTTCCATTGGATTGTAAACAAATGTTTAGGGACGCACTTATTGAACTCATTCACGAGAAAAACTATCAGGACAAGGTAAGTGTTATCCTTTACAAATCGTGGAATAACAATTATTCCGAGGATCTCAAAAACTTGTATTTAAATGACGGTGTCCATCTCAATGATTACGGAAATGAAGTTCTAGACAGCATTATCGCAAAAGTGATAATTAACAAGATTCAAAAGACAAAATATAATATCAACTTAAACTAATTCGCAAAATAATTACCATTAATAATCATCTCAGATATACCGTATACGTCCTCATATACAGAATTACGATACAATGGGGAAAGAAGAGTATGACCTAAACCTCTCCATTTCTGATTGATATCCAAAACGTCAAGCAATGTAGTATAGACATCTAACTGATGGAATTCTCCTCTCCAAACCTTTTCTTTAGTGATATTGCCATTAACTATAAATAGAGGAGTGTGAGCACTCATTTTTCCAGACATTCTCAACATATCCAAATGAGCATAATGATCAGAACCTATCAAAATTAACGAATGATCATAAATACCTGTCTCTTTCAATGTACAAAAATAGGCTCGAAGCTGTTCATCTAAGAAATGACACGAATTCAAATAATTACGATATTCCTTAGTTAGCGTTTTATTGTCTGACAGGAAATCCGCGCCTACGTGTTTATTATAAGGACTGTGCGTTGAAAGGGTTAAGACAAGTGAGAAGAATGGCTCTTTCATTCTCTTTATGTTTTTTGACGCAAACCCAAAAATCATTTCATCATCTATTGGGTTAGACTGCTCACCAACAATATCATCCAGCCAATAGGCATTTGTTAGTCCGTATGCGACATTCATATCTGCCTGTTGCCAAAGATTTGGCATCGTTGGCACAAGTATCTCCGAATAATCTATTCCGAGCTCTTTTTTTAGTATTTTTGGCAATGAAGGAAGATTATTATTCTTTACCTGTCCCACCGTCATCTTATAACGTAGAGGCAAAATGCCTGTCATATATATAAATTGTCCATCACCAGATTCGCCACAACCTATGTCAGAAACCATTTGTCCATTATAATACACATTGGAATCACATTTTAATGAATTTAGAAAAGGTGTTATTTCCTTGCCGTCAACCACTAAATCAATGGGGGCAGAGAGAAATGATTCCAAAAGAATAAAAATAACATTCTTAATATTAGGATCGCGATGATTAGGAGTCATACGTTGAGAATAATCAATATAGAAGTTTTCAATTTCCTTTCTCTGCTCTTCAGTTAATGTCATTTTATGCAGCATATCATATAGCTCATAAGCTGAAACCCGTATACATCCTGTTTGAAAATGAGCCAAGTTTGGTGTCCCACCTCTAACGGGATCAAAAAGAAACTCCTTTAATCTGAACTTGTAAAGATCCCAATTATTTCGATAATGTGGATGAACAAAATGGTAAACAGAATATGTCAACAAAGACATAATAACCGAAAGGAAAGCAACAAAAAGCAATCTTAATATGCAACTCTTCTTAATTCTATATGGTTTTATCATTCTATAAAGAACCACAAAACAAACGATAGAAATAATGTAATATATATCATACCACCGAAATGCTGCCAACATACTATTAATTACCAAATCGTCTTGCAAACCATGAGCTTCGTCGATTGCAGACAAAGACATATACTGGAAAAAAAATCTTCCATACATTACATTGACAAACGACCAAATTATTGTTAATGTCTGAATAATAGCTAGAGCTGGTTTGAATCGATAATTTACAATAAACAAGGAAATACCCAGAAGGATAGCAATATCAAATACAATACTACACAAGTTTATAACTTCCGAATACATCCATGTCCACTCAATAAAATCATTCAAATAAAAATAATAATGCATGAACAGAAGGTTCAGCATAGGAAACAATAAAAGAGATAGTTGACGTCGAAAACTATATGTTGATTCTGTTAATTCCATCATTACCAAATATTTTTAACATCAAAAAAAACGGCTAGTCTGAGAGGATTTGGACAAACAGTGTATAGCCATGATGTTTTCATTAATTGCAAAAATAATAATTAATATTATAATACAAAAGAAAACATCAACGTTTTTCGATAAATTTAACTATTGATACACCCTGACATAATCAATAAGGTATCTTAAGGGGAACTGAGAGGCATCGGGCTCGCCGCCGTTGGAGCCGAGGGAGAGGTTGAGGAGGATATAGTGTTTGAAGCCTGGAATGGTGTTGGAGAAGGGGTTTTCGTGGTTGCCGCCATAGCCTCCATTAACTGTCTTCGAGAGATCGATTTCGTTTAAGAGCTCATCATCCAGATAAAGGCGGATGAAGTCCTTGTCCCAATCCATGCGCCAGATGTTGAACTTATCGGCCCAATCAGGATCCTTTTCCGTGAAGTAGCTAAAGGGCATCACCACAGAATCCCAAACAGCCTTCCATCGCTCCGTCGAGCCCCAGCAGGCATTGGCCAATATAGAAGGTACGCCATCTTTGATGTAATACTCCATCATGTCAATCTCGCCATTCTGCGGCCATTCCCTTTTATTACCCAATAACCAGATGGCCGGCCATGAACCTGAGGCAACAGGAATCTTGGCGCGAACCTCAACCCTTCCATACAGGAATTGGAAACCTAATCGCGTGGTCAGACTACTCGAGGTGTATTCGATAAACTCGCGATTCCTTCGCCAATCACTACTGCCAGCTTCATAAAGAGGATTCTTATGATGCTCCTTTCGTCCCTCAATCACCAGACAACCATCTTTTACCCAAGCATTCTGCGACTGATACCATTGTAATTCTTGGTTCCGCTTAAAGCCTCGCTCAAAAGTCCAGTCTTTCGATGGACGGCCATCTACCTCAAACTCATCACTCCACACCATGCGATATTCCTTCTGTCCTTTGGCTAAGATAGGGAACGTCAGAAAGAGTAATATGCCGATTACAGTCTTCATTTTCAACACTTTACAGATAGATAATCACAAAGAAAGAAACGAGCCAGCCGAGGATGCAGAACTGGATGAAGTGGTCCTTGACGAGCGACTTGGTGGGTGAGCCACTAAGACCAAAGACGATCATGTTTTGCAGATAACGAAGCATGCCAGCAAGTACCCAACCACTCGTCAGATAGACATAACGGGTTCCCATTCGCTCAATGACCTCTGGCGACATGGTGTACATGATGTAACAAACCAGAGTGACAGAAGCAATGATGGCTGTGGCCTCGTTGATGAAGGTCTTGTTGTAACCCGTAATCGAAACACGCGGTTTCTGCCCCGTCTTTTCATAGATGCGGTAGTCGTCGTTGCGCTTGGTGAAGGCCAGGAAAAGCGTCACCAAGAAGGTCATCATCACCAGCCAATGGGAGATCCAGATATCAGTAGTGACACCTCCGATGAGCACTCGCATCACGAATCCGATAGCGATAATCGAGACATCAAGGATGGCATATTGCTTCAGCCGGATGCAGTAGGCAATGTTCATCAGCCAATACGCCGCCATGATCATATATAAATAAGGTGTATTCATGCTCTGGGCCAAGGGCACCAGGGCAAAGGCGGCAATCGTACAAAGCAGCATCATCGCGTAACCAGCTCCTACACTAACGGCCCCTGATGCTATCGGGCGGAGGCGCTTCTTGGGATGTAGACGGTCTGCCTCAACATCCTTCAAATCATTGAAACAGTAGATGGAGCTGGATATGAGACAGAACGATGCGAAGATAATAAGTGTTGGCCACAGCAAATCCCACTTCAACAGATTGTTGCTGAAGAAGATAGGCGCAAAGACGAACATGTTCTTGAGCCATTGCAGTGGGCGTAGCAGCTTGATGTATTGTATCATCGGGTGCAAAGATACGAATAAGTGAGAGATTTTCCAAATTTATTTGAGAAAAACCGAACGTGAGTATCTTCGAGCGAAGCTCAAAGATAGTGCAAAATTTCGATTAAGCGAAGAGAATACAAATCATATACTACATGAGGTAAAAAATATCGTGCTACTGGTGCTACTGAGGCTTGTAACTGCCTGATAATCAGCCAAAGTACGGTGCAAGATTGGCTAAAAATCGTGCTACTATAGTGCTACTGATTGTGCTACTAAAGCGATTTCTTCATCAAAAAAGGGTATATCTTACGTTGTTGCAGATATCTTCTTACGTTGATGGAGATATCTTCTTTGCATCAAAGGAAATATTCCTTACTGGGTAAAGAGACTATCTCGTCAGGGGTAAAAGCCTATCTAAATCGGGATTAAGCGCCGTCTAAACCACCTTTTGCCTATGCCCAAAATGGTTTGCGCCTATAGCCAAAACGCCTTGCGCCTATGCCCAAAATAGAAACGTTTGTTTTTCAGTGACTTACAAATACGTTTTCTGGTGCAAGATCAGTAGCACTATAGTAGCACGATTTTTAGCCAATCTTGCACCGTACTTTGGCTGATTATCAGATAGTTACAAGCCTTAGTAGCACCAGTAGCACGATATTTTTTCTAATCTCATTTGTACTTCACTCCGAAGAGGTAATGGCCCAGGAAAGGACTAAGGCGGATAAGGTAGCTTGCCAATAGGGTGATGGCTAAGACGACGAGGGCTATAGCAAGAATCACCAGAAATTCGATGAACTGACTATCATAAGCTCGCAACTGATCTGCATAAGGTATCAGAAATCGAGGCAGGAAGAAGTAGTGCAACAGATAGATATCCAAGGTTCGCGTTCCTACATATTGAAGTGGTTTGGATAGATGAATCTTATTCAGCCACGATTCTGCGAGTCGGAAGCAGGAAAAGATCATCCACATGCCTGTAATTCCTCCCAAGAAGAATCGTAACATCTCATACCACAGTATGTCCTTGTGGGAAGTTGAGGCAATCAGAAAGAAGATGATGGCCATCGCAGGCAAGGCCCATGGGTGATTGGTCCATCGGATAAAAGCCTCGAAATGTCTACGCATCCAGGCACCGATATAGAAGAAGAGGAAGAATCGCCATAAGGTAATGCTCAAAAAGCCGAAGGCATCCACCACATATTTCTGTGCGCCAACAGCAGAAAGATGAATTTCATTGTAATATCTGGCACAGCAAAAGGCCGTCAATGCAATGCTCAATGCAACCCAAGGACGCCAAGCTTTGCCAAGACGGACAATCAACAAATAGAGTACAAAGAACTCGAACAACACAAACGTGAACCAGTAGCCTCCCTTCAAGGTACCCAACTGATGGAAGAACTCTGGCGGAGGAGCCAAAAGCAGAAGAAAGATAAAAGTAGGCAGCAGTTGCACCATCGCCTTATGACGAATGACCTCTTTGAACGGACGACTGGCTATTGGTTCGAACAGCCAACCGCTAATCATAAAGAAACATGGCAGTCGGAAGAGGTAGAAGATGCGATTATATCCCATCAACGGGGCCTCCATGCAGAAATAACAGACATGAGCAAACACCACGAGAATCATCGTAAATCCTCGCATTGCGTCAATATATGCTATACGTTGCTTTGCCATTTCATCTGCAAAAGTAAAGAAAAAAGTTGGAACTCTTGGCTGTTTCATGATAAAAATGTAACTTTGGAGCATGAAAGAGAGAATCATCTGGATAGATTGGGCCAAAGCA
>JAEEGL016887413.1_pt1 | contig 35360 bp, 29 predicted proteins | sample 9134231 | NCBI WGS metagenome assembly JAEEGL01 (sample SAMN16246548, study PRJNA631951) | gut metagenome | biome: gut microbiome; feature: rumen; material: fiber-attached | host: Bos | place: Iran: Karaj | collected 2018-10 | reverse complement strand
CCTCCAGAAACTTTATAGTTTCCTTCTTCAAATTTACCACCAGCATGAAGCATAGTATAAATAACTTCTACTGTAGATTTACCAGTTTCATGTTTACCTACTGGTACACCTCTACCATTATCTTCTACTGTAATAGATCCATCTTGGTTAATAGTTATCTTAATAGTATCTCCATATCCATTCATAACTTCATCTATAGAGTTATCAACAATTTCCCATACTAGATGGTGTAATCCTCTTTTATCAGTTGAACCAATATACATACCTGGTCTTTTTCTAACTGCTTCTAAACCTTCTAATACTTTTATCGAACTTTCATCATATTTTGCAGGCATATACATCCTCCTTTAGTTTCACACATTATGAATTATAGCAATAATTTGCTTTAATATCAAGCAAAAAGGAAAATGAACGTAAAATATTTTATTCATTTTCCTCTTTTTATTCTTTAATAATTATACCACATTTTTAATGTAGTATACCCCAAATAATAATATCTAATATAAATAAAGTAAATAATACTACTGATATTACTATAAACGCTTTTTTATTTACTTTCTTAGCTATTTTGATAAAATTTGGTACCATTGAATATATAACAAATATACCTCCTAAAGTAAATAATAAAACTGATCTTAAACATACATATCCATTTATATTACCAAAGTTAAGTATTTCTTCAGAATAGTTCCATAGCATATTATGAACTATTTTATCAAAAAACCATCCTGTTACATACTCTACTATAAATGTAATAACAAAACTAAGTATTGTTACTAACCATGGTTTACTTTTAAATCTATATAATCCTATTATTATTAATATTGTTCCAACAGCATATACAGGTATCCATGGTCCATAAGTAGAACCTCTATTTATAAACTCACCTTTATCAAATCTATAAAATATTACCTCATAAATATAACCTATTATACCTGCTATTACAAAAGATAACATAAGTATACTTAAAGTTAATTTATTATCTATTTTTTTATCATTTAAAGTAAATAATTTATTAATTGTCGATTTCATTCATTATTACCGGTACAATTTGTTTCTTTCTAGATACTACATCCTGAAGGAATGTTAATTCTTTAAAGTCCTCTATTTTGTATCCTCTCTCTAATATTTCTTTCATATTTTCAGTATATATAACATATGAACCATTTCTAACTATATCTGTTATAAATAACGAAACGTAATCTAAATTCATTTTTATTTTTATATCTTCTAATTCATTTATAAATGAATCTAAATCATTTCTAATAGATTCTACATCTAATGTAATTATTTGACCTATACCAAGTTTTCTAGTATTTACATCAAATAATTTAAAGTCTCTTGTTATTATTTCTTCTTTAGATAATCCTTTTAGGGAAGTACCCTTTTTAAACATATCTAAAGCAAATCTAACATAGTTAATAGATAATCTTTCAGATAATCTTTCTACTGCTTCTTTGTCTACTAATGTAGTAGTAGGACTTTGAAGTATTAAAGTATCTGACAGAATACCTGCAAGCATTATACCTGCTATATTATTAGGTATTTCTATACCTAATTCTTTATACATTTCATAAATAATAGTATTAGTAGATCCAACAGCCATATTTCTAAAATTAATAGGCATTTTAGTAGTTATATTACTTATTTTATGATGATCTACTATCTCTATAATATTTGCTTCTTCTATACCAGGAGCACTTTGTTCAAACTCTTGATGATCTACTAATATTACTTTTTTCTTATTTTTATCATTAACATCTGTTACTCTTATTAAACCTAAACATTTACCTTTAGAGTCTACTACAGGATAGTTATTATGTCTTAATTTTTTAGTAATAGATAAAAAGTCATCATAATAATCTGTTTCTTTAAAAGAAACTAAATCTCTACTTGTAAGTATATTTATTTCATTAGCTTGACTAATTAATCTAGATGTATGAAATGCATCTAAATTAGTTTTAATAATATTAACATTATTTTCTTTAGCTAAATTAATATTTTCTTCTGTTATATTAGAGTTATCAGTTATTATTAATAATCTAACTCTATGTTCAATAGCATGTTTATGTATTTGAGGTCTATCACCTGCTATTACTACATCATTAGAAGTTAATTTAATATCATTAAAGAATGTTTCACTTTTATATGATGCAACAATTACATTACCATCTATTTCATCTTCATATCTAGTTATTATTTCACCATTAATTATTTTTAATATATTTTCATAAGTACTATCTAATTCTGTAAAATCACCAAGTATTAGATTTTTAGCAATATCTTTAACAGTTATTATTCCAAGACACATATTATTATCATCTACTATTGGAACTCCGGTTACATTATTATCTAACATATAACTATATGCCTCTTTTATAGTACTTTTATTATTTATATATAAACCTTTATGATATGTAACATCTCTTATTTGAAGTCTTACATCATTTAAATATTTAGGTGCTTCTACATTAAAATAATCTAATACATATTTAGTTTCTTCATTTATGTCTCCTAATACTCTAGCTTCTGCATTCATACCTAGTTTATTTTTTAAATAAGCTAAACTAATAGCAGATGTAACTGAATCTGTATCAGGTTTTTGATGTCCAAAAATATATATCTTATCCATGTAACCACCTTCTATTCTTTTATAATTATATCATACATAATAATCTGTATAAAGTAAATTATTGTAAATATATGTTAATAATGATATAATTTTGATAGTTGCTCAAGTGGCGAAATTGGTAGACGCGGCAGACTCAAAATCTGCTGATAGCAATATCTTAAGGGTTCGAGTCCCTTCTTGAGCACCAAAAAAAGAATAAACTGACTAATAATAGTCAGTTTTTTATTTTATATTCTTTAATAATTCTAAAGTATATTCTAAAGTCATACCATCTAAAGTAGATTGTCTTCCTTCTTCTAAATGGAAAAATGATGGCCCAAGTACAATAGCACCGCAGCTATCTAATGGATTGTATTCTTCTATATAGTTATCTATTTCTTCATCTGTTATATTATCCATACTCATTCTAACTTCATCAGTTATATTAATACTTTGAAGTATCTTATCTTTATCTACTAATAAAATAGCATTACCAGTATAAGCATATATTTCTTTAGATCCCATCATTTCATAAAGAAATTCTTTTGCTTCTTTAACATCTACTGGTTTTTGATACATTTTACCATTAAAATACATATTTTGATCTGCTGCAACTATTAATCTTAATCCTCTATCTTTAGTATCCTCTAATACTTTCATTGCTTTTCTCATAGCTATTTCTGCTAATTGATCTTTAAATGATAATGATTCATCAGGAGTTTCATCTACATTAGAAACTATTACTTCAAAATTAAGATTTGCATCTACCATTTGTTTTTTTCTATATCTAGAAGATGAAGCCAATATTATATTTAATTCATTCATAACTATACCTCCATTAATAATATACCCATAAAATTTGCTAAAATCAATAAAATTTGGTATTATACTTGTGCTTTGAGGGGATTATTATGAGTAAATATGTAGAGGATATAGCAAGAAAATTTAATGAAGAATATTTAGATGCTACAATAACAGGTTTAAAAAATGGTTCAATTAGATTATATAATAATGATGAAATAACTAATCTAAGAAATACAATAAATGTAATACCAGCATCTATAACACTTTTATGTTTTGAATTATGTAAAGGTAAATGTAATGAAATGGCTTTTTTATTATCTAGATCATTTCTTGATTCAGATGATGATATTAGACTCTGTAATGCAGATATTAATGCCCTTAGATTTAATCCCCAATACATAAAAGATCATGATCAAGATTCTCTTGCATATGATCATTGTTTTGTAATTAGAACAACTAAAGATGGAAAGAAATATGTATATGATACATCTGTTGGATTCGTGTATGATTATGATTTATATATGAGAATAGAAGAACCTACATATAGAAAAATAGTCGGAAAAGGATATATTAGAGATAGATTAGAATACTTAAAAAGAACTAATCCAGAAAGATTTGAAATTAATGATGTATTTGGTGTTATTGTAGTAAATAAGCTTAAAGAACAATATAAAAAACCTCATGAATTCTATTCAAAAAAGAATAATAGTGGAAAATTAGAAAGAGAAATAGATTTATTCAAAGAACAAATAGATTATGATAGAATCATAGTTGAAAAGGCAGAAGAAATAAAATCATTAAGTTTAAAATTAGGACAAAAAAAGGAAGATTAATATCTTCCTTTTATTCTGCTGTTAATTCCATTATTCCATCTATTGTTTCTTTATCAGTAACAGTAACTATAACTGTTTCACCATCTTTTTGTTCTAGTTTAACAATAGCTATTTCTACAGGTTTATCTGTAGTCATTAAATAGAAATAATTAGTATTATTATAATTTACATCTTTTAATACTAAATAATCTCTTCCATCAGATTCTAATGTAATAATATCTCCTACTTCTAACATTATATACTCATACCTCCTTTAGTTTGTGTATCTACAAATTCTTCTGCTTCACTTAATGCTTCTTGTGAATAACTTCCCATATTACCAACTATTTCATAATCTTCTTGATTATATGTTACCCATCCTGCAGATTCTTCTGCATGTTCACTATAAGTATTAGATTGTCTTCCTAAACTAACATTATATCTTACTTTTACTTTACCAGAGTTAACATCATCCATAGTAAGATTATTTCTTTCTAATAATTTATCAAGGCTATCTCCTAAACCTGAAGTATAACCAATTATATCATTTGTTTCACCATCTAATATAGCAATAACATCAACTGTATATTCTCCCTCTTGTCTATATGGATTTTGACCTATAATACCATATCCACCATCATCAGCTTGACTATTATGATCATATCTAATACCATCTTTCATTTCTACTATGTCACCTATTCTAAGTGATGGTTTAACTTTTTCTATAGTAGATATTTTCTTTTCTATTCTAGGTTCATAATATGTTTCTTCTACACGTTCTATTCTAGTTTTTCTAGGTTCTAGATCTTTATTTTTTCTAAAAGGATAATCTCCAACTCTACCATGTAATAATAATATAGTTATACCTGTTATTAATAAAGCAGAAGTTATCTTTTTAGCATAATCTTTCACTTTTTCTTTTACTGTAGGTTCTAATTTTCTTTTAGTAAATCTAGTAATAATAGATTTCTTTTTAGGTATTCTATCTAAAGCTTCTTCTACTTCTTTTTTAGTTGGTACTTCTATACCTTTTACTACTTCATTAGTAGATTTAACAGGAATAGGAGTAATAACAGGTTTATTTTCTTTTCCTTTTTCATCCAATATTGATACTATTACTGGAATATCTTCTTCTTTTTCCTTAGGAACAGGTATTATTGGAATAACTGCTTTTTCTTCCTCCTCTGGAATCTTTATTGAAGATAGTATCTTCATAGCAGCAGCACTATCTATATATTGACCTTCTTTTACATTTGATTCTTTATTTGTAATTAATCCACCAGTCTTTTTAATACTATCACTATTTTCATTAGATCTAGATACTGTATAAAAATCAGCATTATTTTTAGAATTATTTTTCTTGCTAATATATAAACTACTAAATTCATGTAATGCTTCATCTACTACTTCTTTATCTACTTCTACTTTACCTTTTTTAGTAAATGTACTAGTTTGTTCTTTTTTAGTAGACCCTATAAAATTATTAATTGCATTTAAAAAATCATCTAAACTATAATATATTCCTTTATATGAAACATTAGATGCTTCATTATGACTAACAAATATACCTCCTGATTTTTTTATTTGACCATCTTTAATAATAGATATAGTTCTTCCTTGAACATTACTAACATTCATTGTATCCGCTGCTAATTTATTATTAATAGCAGCCAATATTTGACTAATTTCATCCTCAGTTAAAGGTCTTGTATTCATATATATCACCTATTCTTTATTATTTATATAATATAATATTTTTATTTTATTTACAAACATACTTTGTAAATGAATGTAAATAAAAAAACTAACAAATGTTAGTTTTTAGTTTCAAGTAATAATGGACAATGATCTGAACCCATTACATCATCTAATATTTGAATATCTTTAATATTCTTTAAATTAGATTTAGATGTAATAAAGTAATCTATTCTCCAACCAATATTATTTGCTCTAGCAGATCCCATATAGCTCCACCAAGAATATTGTACTTTATCAGGATATAATTCTCTAAATATATCTACAAAACCAGATGCCAAAAGGTCAGTAAACTTTCCTCTTTCTTCATAAGTAAATCCAGCATTACCAATATTTGCTTTAGCATTTTTTATATCTTGTTCTGTATGAGCTACGTTAAAGTCACCACATACTATTACAGGTTTACTTTTTTCAAGTGATTTTAAATAATCTTTAAAATCATCTTCCCAAACCATTCTATAACTAAGTCTACTTAAATCTCTTTTTACATTAGGTACATAAACTGTTACTAAGTAGTAATTATCAAATTCCATAGTAATTACTCTACCTTCATGATCATGTTCTTCTATTCCAATACCAAATGTAACTGATAATGGTTTTACTCTAGTAAATACTAAAGTGCCAGAATAACCTTTCTTTTCAGCAGGATTAAGTATCATTTCATAACCATCTTTTTTATAATCAAATTGGTCTTCTAAAACTTTTGATTCTTGAATACAATAAATATCTGCATCTACTCTATCAAAGAATTCATCAAATCCTTTTTTTAGAACTGCTCTAAAACCTGCTACATTCCAACTTACTATTTTCATTATTCTCCTCCTTTATATCTAGAAGCAAAACCTTCTGCTACTTTAAGTGCATCCATCATTGATGTAGTTATTCCTCCAGAATAACCAGCACCCTCTCCTACTGGATAAATACCTTTAATATTTGATTCAAAGTTTTCATCTCTAAGAATAGTTACTGGTGAACTAGTTCTAGTTTCTACCCCACATATTAAAGCATCATCCATATTAAAACCTTCTATTTTATTATCAAATGAATCTATTCCTTCTATTAAAGAATTAACTATAAAGTCAGGAAATATACTTCTTACATTTGATAATGAATATTTACCTTTAGTTTCAGGAGTAATATTACCTATTACTTCTGATGCTTTATTATTCTTAAAATCTATATATCTTTGAATTGGTATTTTACCATTACATAAATTATATGCTTTATTTTCAAGTTCTCTTTGAAAATTAACTCCATCAAATAAATCATGTCCATAGTTATTTTCATTTACTGAAACTACTATAGCACTATTTGATGATTTAGAATCTCTTAAATAATTACTCATTCCATTAACTACTAATTTTTCTTTTTCAGATGATGCATTAACTACGTATCCTCCTGGACACATACAAAATGAATATACTGATCTATCTTCATTATTATAAGTTAACTTATATGTTGATGGTGGTAATTTGTCAAAGTATTTACCATGATTAATTCTATCTATATATTCTCTATCATGCATTATTCTAATGCCTACTGCAAATGGTTTAGATTTCATATTAAGACCATTTTCATAAAGCATTTTAAATGTATCTCTTGCACTATTTCCTACACATAAAAATAAATAATTTGTTTCTATTTCACCTTTATTAGTTATTATCTTAGTTAATCTATTATTATCCACAGTAATATTCTCTAAAGATGTAGAATACATAAATTCTCCACCTTTATTAATTATTTCATTTCTTAGATTAACTACTACTTTTTCTAGATTATCTGTTCCTACGTGAGGTTTACTATCATATATTATTTCTTTTGGAGCTCCCATAGAAACTAATAAATCAAATACAAATTTATTTCTACCATATTTATCTTTAACAAGCGTATTTAATTTACCATCAGAAAATGTACCTGCTCCGCCTTCTCCAAATTGAACATTTGATGATTCATCTAATATTTCTTCTTCCCAAAATTTATATACATCTTCTTTTCTTTCTTCTATTTTTTTACCTTTTTCAATAATAATTGGTTTATATCCGTATTTAGAAAGAATATAACCTAAAGTAAGTCCTGCTGGACCTGCTCCTACTATAACTGGTCTACTAGATATAGTTTCTTCGCCGGTTACTTTAAACTCATATTTAGTTTCATTTACTTTTCTTACATTTATATCATCTATTCTAGATAGTACTTTATCTTCATCTTTTACATTTACATCTAAATTATAAACATAAAGTATATTATTTTTATCTCTTGAATCTATAGATCTTTTATCTATTTCATAAGAGATAATATCTTCTTTATTTACTCTTAATATTTTAGTTAATTTATTAATTAATGATTCTTCCGAATCATTTAATATACTAACTTTTATTTGACAAACCCTAATCATTTTAAATCCTTTATCTTATCTGATGCTTTTAGGGCTGTTAAGAAAGCTGATGTAAGATTATATCCTCCACAATCACCATCTATATCAAGAAGTTCTCCGATTACATATAAATTAGGAACTTTAATTACTTCAAAGTTATCATTTACTTCATCAAGTGAAAGTCCTCCTTGAGTAACTTGTGATGATTTAAAGTCTTTATAATCTATTACATTTAGTTCAAATGCATATAAACCATGTCTTACATTATTCTTTTCTTCATTATTTAAATCATTATACTTTTTATCTCTTGGAATATGATATTTATTTAGAATTACATCTACTAGTTTTTCATCTAATACTCTATCTAATGTTTCTTTAATAGTTAAATCATTATTAAATAGTTCTTCTAAAGAAAAATCTTCCATAAAGTTAATTTTTACTTTTGGAGTCTTACCATCATCTAATAATTTAACTATATCTCTTGATATATTAAATACACATATACCTGAAATACCATAATCTGTTAATAGTATTTCTCCTTCTTCCTCTTTTAATAAAGTATCATTATCAAAAGAAGATACTATAGCTTTAGTTCTAATACCATTCCATTTATTAAAGAATGATCCTTCACATATTAGTTTAGTAAGTGATGGAAGCGGTCTTATTGTATCTAAATTAAATTCATCTAGAAAATCATATCCATAGAATATATCATAGTTAATACCAGACATACTTCCTACTGCTAGAACTAATACATCACATCTTAAATCATCATTTATAATAAATCCTTCATTATCTTTCTTAATACTTGTTACTTCATAATCACAAATAATATTTATACCTTTTTTATTACATTCACTAATTAAACTATTATTAATAGTTTCACTCTTATTAGAATATGGATAATAGTATCCATTCTTAGTACTATATTTAATACCTATACTATTAAAGTAATCTAATACTCTATTTGTATCACTAAAAATATTATTTATCTTATTACTATTTGAGTGATATCTATTAATATCTTGGTCATCATTATAAAAATTACATCTCCCATTACCAGACATTAATATCTTTTTACCAGGACTACTATTTCTTTCTATGATAGTTATCTCATTATTGTTAGTTTTAGAATTAATAGCACACATTAATCCTGATGCACCTGCTCCTATTATAATTATTTTTTTCATAGAATCACCTTCGAACTAGATATATTATATCATATTTGTTATAATGAATTATAGGTGATTATATGAAAAAAAGAATAATATTGTTAACATTTATATTACTTCTTTGTGGATGTTCATATGATAAATATGAAATGCCTAAAGATGCTTATATAAATACTAATGACTTAGAAGTTAAAGTATATAGTAGTGAATCTAAAATATATGATTTAATAGGAGACAATAATGTAGAAATACTTACTAAGAATAAAAAATTAGATACTGAAGAAATTGGTAATAAAGAAATAGAAATTAGTTATAAGTATGGAAAAAGAGATTATTTATATAAAATAAATTATAAAGTAATAGATGATGAATCCCCTATTATAATTAGTTCTTATGCCAGTATAGTACATGTTCTTGGTGATGATTTTGATTTATGTGATGATATAAATTATATAGATAATTATGATAGATCTCCATGGTGTGAAATAGTTGGAGAATATGATATACATACTGCTAATGATTATCCATTAAAATATAAAATATCTGATAGTAGTGGTAATTTTATTGAAAAAGATGTTACTTTAAAAATGGTAACTGAAAAACCAAAATCTAGTTCATCATCTAGTTCAAGTAATTCTGGTATACCATTTAAAGAAGAATATAAAAAACATAAAAAAAATAATACTATGGTTGGTATAGATGTAAGCAGATGGCAAGAGACAATAGATTTTAATAAAGTAAAAGAAGCTGGAGCTGAATTTGTTATTATGAGAATTGGTATTAATAGTGATATAGATAAAGATATATCTAAAGATGTATATTATGATAGATATATAAAAGATGCTAAAGATGCTGGTTTAAAGGTAGGAGTATATGTATTTACTAGTGCTATTAATGAAGATATGGCTAAAGAACATGCTACTGAAACACTTAAATATTTAGATAATATAGAATTAGATTTTCCAGTAGCATATGACTTTGAAAATTGGTCTAATATTAGATCATATCATATAAACCTATATGATTTAGAGAAATCTCTTAATATGTTTGCAGAAGTTCTAAAAGAAGGTGGATATGATACAATGCTTTATTCATCTAAATGGTATTTAGAACATATTTGGTTAAATGAAAAGAATTATCCTGTATGGCTTGCACATTATACATCTGAAACTAATTACGAAGGTAATTATATATTATGGCAAAGAACTAATGTTGGAAGAATTGATGGTATAAATGGTAATGTAGATATAGATATTTATTACAAATAAAAAAGACATTTAATAATGTCTTTTTATTTTATATATTTAGTCCTCCACCACCAACAGATCCAAATTCATCATCATCTGGATTATAATTTGAAGGATCATTTGGATCTATAGCTCTAGAAGCTAAGTCTTGAAGTTGATCCATTGTTAAACCTTGATTAGATGGTTCAGGGTCATCACCAATTACAAGTCTTTCAGGATTTAAGTGTTCTATACCACCAGTACTTTCATCACCAAATTCAAAATCTGGAGAACCAGAACCAGTTAATAATGATAAATCTGATTTACGACTAGGATCAAATAAAGGAGATCCCTCATATCTTACTGCACTTGTAACTTCTCCATTTTTATCTAAATTTACTACATCAACAGTATCTCTTTCAGCGTTTAAATAATTAATTATTTCATTTCCAGTTTGTCCATGATCTAATGCATCTTGAATAAAAAACTTAAACGCATTTTCTTCTTTTTTTCTTAAAGCAGGATCTACTGGTATTTCTCTACCATTTTCATCACGTGTTGGATATTGTTCAATAAAATATAAATCTAATACTTCTTCGATAGTAACGTCACGTGCCGCATTTTTTAAAAATACTCCATATAATTTAGCAGCTTTCTTTCTATCCATCATATATATCACCTCTATTATTTACATTATATCATACTATTTATAAATATGTATATAGTATATTTATCTATGTAAACTAATTAGTTTCTAATGCATTAATAATACTCTCATTTGATGCTTTTTTAGATGGTATATAGGCTCCTAACATACTAAGAAACATACTTAATAGTATTAATAATAAATTATCAGATAATCTCATTGTAAATATATTATCTGCCTCTATTAAATTATTAAATATTATATTAATAGGTCCTGAAAACATTATAGAAATAAATATACCAATTATTCCTGAAACAAAACCTAATATAATATTTTCCATTAAAAAAATATAACTTAAATTCTTTTTACTAACTCCCATACTTCTTAAAATACCTATTTCTTTTTTTCTTTCTAATACTGATATATAAGTAATTATTCCAATCATAATAGATGAAACAAATAAAGAAATAGATGAAAAGAATACAAGTATAATAGTAATAGTATTTATTATTTTTAAAGACATATCATATAAAGATTTACTTTCATCTATAATACTTACTTTATTTGTTTCATAATTACTATTATATTTATTTAATAGTTTAATTACTTTATCTTTTGATTTAGATGATTTAGGATATATCATAACACTACTTGTGCATTTATTATTTCCTAAATAACATAATAATTCATTTTTAGTTTTATCATTTAAATTCTCTTTAGTAATTAAGTTATAATCTTTGCTTTTTTGATATTTAACTATTTCAGAATTCTTATTCTTACTAACAATATAATCTATTAAACTACTCATATAATATATATTATTACTTGAAGTTATTTCTTCCATTTTACTTTTTTTAACTTTAATAATACCTACTACTTTTAAAGTTAAATTATTATTGTTTTCATATAAATCTTTATTAATAGAATTAATATAATATTCTTCATCATTCTTAGAATATAATTCATTATTAAATACTATTTTTAATTCTTTACCAATGATACTTTCTAAAGTATCATTTTCTTTTATATTTAGAGTCTTAGATATATCATGAGAAAAAGTATTATCTGAAGTAACCTCTAATAAAAGTTCATTATATTTAGAAGGTATTCTACCTTCTAGTAAATCATAATTTTCATTTATTATATTATTATTTGAAGGCATACTTTTAAATATATCATTTGAAACTTCAAAATAATTATCAGAGTGCCCTATTATATTTAAATCTATTAAATAATTATATTTTGTAGAGTATGTATATTCTTTAATATTATTTAAATAACTAACAAATGAATTATTTAAATAATTATTATTAATATTTTTATTAATATTTATAATATTAGAATTATTATATTTACTACTGTATCTTTCTTTTTTATATGGAGATATAACTATAGGTATCTTATTAGATATATACTGTTCATATTCATCTAAACTATCATTAAATCCATTAGAAATAGATAATATTATAGATATACCTATAATACCTATTGATGCAGTTAAAGAAAGTAATATATTTCTTTTTCTTTTTAATTTAAGATTCTCTAAAGCTAATTTAAATATAGTTTTTACATCTAATTTAGTTTTAAAACTATTAAATGATTCATCTTCTTCATCTACTTTATTATTAGTATCTGATACTATTTCTCCATCTCTCATAGTAATAATCCTATTAGAATATTTCTTAGCAAGTTCTTCATTATGAGAAACCATAATAACTAATCTATCTTTAGACAATTCTTTTAAAAGATTTAATATTTCTGTACCTGTTTTTTGATCTAGGGCTCCTGTTGGTTCATCACAAAGTATTATTTTAGAATCATTAACTATGGCTCTAGCTATAGCTACTCTTTGCCTTTCTCCACCAGATAAATTACTTGGTAATTTATCTTTATATTTATATAAACCAACCTTTTTTAAAGCATCTTCAGATATACTATTTGCTTCATACACATCTTTACCTGATATAACTAGTTTTAATCTAATATTATCAAGTACACTCATATGATCTAATAAATTATAATTTTGAAATATGAATCCTACATAATTATTTCTATAACTATCAAGTTCACTATCAGTAAAATCTCTAATATTCTTGTTATCTATTATTACCTCTCCAAAATCACATTTATCTAGACTTCCTATTATATTTAGAAGCGTCGTTTTACCGGACCCAGATTTACCTACTATAGATACTAATCCCTTGGAGGATAATTTAATATTAATATTTTTTAAAGCTGATTGATATAATCCGCTAGAATTATAACTTTTACATATATTTTTTAGTTCTATCATAATAACACCTATATATTATATTAGCTAAAAAATAAAAAGTTCCACTATTTATTAGATAGTGAAACTACTATTAATTCAGGTCTATTATTTATTCTTATTCTAGCAAATAAAGAATTACCTACTCCTCTACTTACTATCATACTTGTATTTCTTTTTTTATGTTTACCCATAGCATACTTAGGTCTTATTCCTTGGTGAGGAGCAAATAAAGGTCCAATAAGAGGAATAATAAATTGTCCACCATGAGCATGTCCTGAAAATACTAAATTAAAACTATATTCAGTATATAAATCAAATTGTTCAGGTCTATGAGTTAAAAGAATATTATATTTATTAGTCTTTATATTAAAGTTATCTAACCATTCTTTTACTACACTATATTCATCTTCTTTTTCTTCAAATTTAGGATCTTTAATACCATATAAACATATATTATTATTTAATTCCATAGATTCATTTTCTAATATATTTACTTTATATTTTAGAAGAATCTTTTTTAATCTATTATAACCACCATGTTCATATTCATGGTTACCAGATACATAATATACTGGTGCTAAAGGAGTTATTTCATCTATTAATACTTTAGCATATTCATTCTTATAAGTATCTATTAGATCTCCAGTTATTACTATTATATTTGGTTTTTCTTTCTTAATATGATTAACAACTTGTTTATGAAGCCATTTATTTCTTTCATTATGAAAATCTGAAATATGTATTATTTTAAATTTACCATCTACTTTATCAGACTTTATATTATGTCTAGTTATTTTTATACTATAGTTTTCTAAATAAATATATGTAAGTACTAATATTAATAATATTGAAAGTATTATTATAATGTATATCATATTATCACCAATATAATTATAACATAAAAAAGATAACTATTCGTTATCTTCTTTTTTTGATCGAGTAATAGAATATATATAATTCTTGTTCTTTTCCATTTCATTAGTTATTAAATCAATATCTATATTACCAGGAGTTTTCTTTAAATAATCCGATAATACCTTTTTAGAAGATAATAACTCTGCTAAAGATTTTTTATCAAATGGAACATGACAATCAATTACATCATTATTAGAGTATATCATATACCAGTTGTCACCAATAAATACTACAGCTGGCTCATCAATAGATACTTTTTCATATGGTCTATTATTTAGATATGCCCACATTGCTTGAATTCTATTAACTTGTTTCTTTATATCCTTTGTTACTTCTTTAGTAGCAACAATTTTATTTCTAGGTCTAGAATAAACTGGCTCTACATCTTTACGAATAAAGTCAGAAGCATTTATATCATGAGGATTTTTAATAGATGCCATACATATTAATAAAGTTTTATCATAATCTGTTTTAAAGAATCCTTTACTATATGCTTCTTGTAAATTTCTAGTTTCTAATAAGAATTTCTTCCAATCTTTACTATATGTATCCATTGGTCTATCTTTAATTATATCTACAAGATTTTTGCTAATATTAGCATCTACTTCATGCATAGCATAGCTTCTTGTTACAATTATATGATCTATTTTATCTTTTTCTTCTGGATTATTTTGAGAAGTTTCTACTATATGCTCACAAGCTTTCTTAAATGTTTCTATTATTTGTTCTGTTTCATGTTTTGCTTTGTTTTCATATTGATCAATAATAGTATCATAAACTGTTCTTAATTGGTTTATAAATATAGTATTACCATTTCTAACACCTGATGCTCTTGCAACAAAGTTTCCTTGTTTATCAGTTATTTTAATTACTAATCCATTTTTATCTAATGCACAATAATGGAAGAAATCATTATCAAATCCATCTGGTGTAAAACATGAATGTGTATATATACCTGATAATATAAATGAATCATCTAATGTATCATATAATTCATATCTATAGTTTTGAGTTTCACCTGTTACAAATGGAACTGTAAAGTCTTTTCTTATTGCTCTTTTACATAATAATTCTTTTGCTATTTCTACAATTCTAACAGGATCTTCATTAGTATAATCTAAGTTAGTACTTAAAGTTAATATTATATCTTTACCAAGAATAGCAATAGATTCTTCATCAGAACAAGATGCTAATTTAGCAAGAGTATAATAATCTTCATATCTATCTAATTTATAATTAAAGAATTCTGATAAATTAATTATATTACTAATATTATTAACTAAAGTATAAAAACTATCTAAATTATATTGGAATATTATATCATCATTACCATAACCAAATAATAATAACCATATAAGTCCATTGTCTTTAACTAATTTTTTAATACATTCAAATGAACTATCATTTAATATACTTTCTGGTGAAATAAATTCTTCATTTGAATGTTTAGAATCAGCATTAGTACATATATTAATAAATTGTTTAAAATCAAAATTATTATCAAATGTATCATAATTAAACTCATAGAATTCATCACTAAATGGAATATCAAATGCTTTCTTATAGAACATTTGAGCATTCTCTTTCATACTCTTTTCTGTTACTTCGTAAGTTTGAGCTTTTAATACTATTCTTTTTTTAATATATTCATATATTTTTTCAAGTAATTCTATATTCTCTAAAATGGATATTTCATTTTCATCAAATTTCTTACCTGAATAATAAAACTTTCTAGATAAATCATCATATAAAATTACATTCATATAAGTAGATACTTCATTACTACTATATTTAATATAACCAAGATTTAATCTCTTAATTAATTGCATAGCAGATTTATATTTCTTATATTCTTGATATCTTTCTGGTATTTTTTGGAATTTATCAATATTATCATAATCATATCTAATAAATACATCAATCATCTTTTCAGTAATAATATCAAGATCCATTTTAGATTTATCTGCTGGAATAAATTTCTTACAAGATTCCATTAACTCTTTTTTAAATTGCATTATATCTTCATCATTTTTCAGATATAATTTTTTTAATTTATGTCTTTGAATCTCTATCTTAGTTTTAGTTCTAATATATTCATTTTTTTGTTTAATAGAAAAATATTCTTTTAACATTTTATAATATGCATCTAATTGCTCTTTCTTATATAACTCTTTAGATTTAGCAACGAATAATGCACATATCTTAGATATTTGATCTCTACATTCATCTGCATATTCAATAGGAACTATATTATGATATATATCAAAATATCTCTTCATATTTCTTATTAATAATTTATATTTTTGAGTTCCTAATACTTTTTCTATTCTTGATAATAGTAATAGTAATGGTAATTCTACATCCTCAAAAGTATTTGATTTTTGAAGTTCTGCTATTATTTTACCAAAAACATTTCTATAGAATTCCGCATTTTCATATTTATGATCTGTCCATGCTAAAGCTGAACAAAAACCAAATAATTCTTTAAACGAACTAATAGTAGGTTTTTCATTAAATGCTTCTAGATATATCTCACTAACTCTATCTACATATAAATCATATTCTTCATCTGTTAAACTCATTAGTTCAGGGAATTTTTCTTTACTAAATACTCCCATTTGAGATAAACCTTGTTTCATTGATTCTTTACTATTAAATGCAAATATAGATACATCCTCTAATTGTTTTTTATCAAATTCAAAACCATGTGATAATAAATATTTAAATACTTCACTATTATTTATTTCACTTTCAGATATATATTTACCTGAATTAATATCTAATTTAATAGAATTCATTACTACTTTATGTCTATTTCTTAAAAATTCATGACTATCAATTGATAAAATATATCCTCTATCTACTGTTTCTTGAACTAAAGATTTAAGTAAATCTTTTCTTAGATTAAAGAAATCCCAATCTACATGGTTAGCAGATCTAACATCTAATTTAATAGAATTCATACATATATCATAATTTACTTTTAAGAAGTCAGGACTTTTTTTATTTAATATATATCCTTTTTTAAGAACTATATCTATTATAGTGTCCTCTAATTCTTTAGAGAATTCATCTATATAATCAATACTATTTATATCATTTTCTATAGAAGCAGCAATACATCTTGAATCCTCTTTTATAAATGAAGGTGTGAATGAGTTGATAGTAGCCTTTATTTTTAAGAATGATTCTATTAATCCTTCTTTAATATCATCAGTTAATTCGAAATCATTCTTTTTCTTACCTACAATAATATCATTTAATTTCATTACTATATCTGTATGAGAATATAAACTATTACTTATAATAAAGTCTAATATCTTTTTTACTTCTGATATATCAGTCATTCTTATTCACCTCCCCATTTTGTTCTTTATTTTTAAATCTATATATTTTCATATCATCATATTCTGGTGATAAATCTTTATAATCGAAATAAGGGGCATTTTCTATGTCCTTTAACATTTTTTCAACACGTAATATATTTTCTACTAATTCTCTAAAAGCAACATATTCATTATTTGTATGTTCTTCATGGAATCCTGCACTTACATTAACTGCCGCTATATCCCATACTCTTCCTAGAATAGAAATATCACTAGATGATCCATAGTTTTTCTTATAACCAAAGTTTTTAACATAAGCCATAAAATCATAGTTACCACAGTCATAATAAACCGCATCATCTTTATTTCTTCTATCTATTTCAATTATATATTTAAATTTTTCTTTAGGATTTCTAACTCCACATACTGCTTTCCAAGCACCATTCTTATCTTTTTCTTCGTCTTCTGTAAATAATACATGTGGTCTATATACATCTAATAATTTCATAATAGCATAAACACCACATCTATCATCTCCACCCAATATACCATCTGGATTATATAGTTTATCTTCTTCTACTATATATTGAATCATAGTAGGTGGTTCTTCAGATACAGTATCTAAATGAGCTACTAATAAAACAGGTATATTACCTTCTCCATATAAGAAACCTTCTCTATATACAGGGTTCATATTTTTTTCGCATAATAAAAAATACAAGTAGTATTTTAAATCTTCTTGTGATAGTTTAAGATAATCAACTAATTCTTGGACTAATTTTAATAACTCATCCATATTTAGAACCCCTTTCAAAAAATTATCGTATATTATACTCTAATATATTAATAAATGCAAATAAAAAGCTAACTTTTAAAGTTAGCTATTATTCAAATATATTAGAGAAATTTCCATTAACAAATATTGGTATTTCTTTACCATCATTTGTTATACCAGTTATATTTAAATCTTTTGTTCCTACCATAAAATCTACATGTGAATCACACTTATTCATATGATATTCATTAAATAGTATATCTTTATCTATATTTGGACCATTTAGAATGCATTCTGGGAATGAATCTCCAAGTGCTATATGACATGCTGCATTCTCATCAAATAATGTTTCTAAGAATACTTTATTCATATTAGATATAGGAGAATCATATGGTACTAAAGAGATTTCTCCAATCATATTAGCATTCTCACATATATTAATTAATTCAGTTAATGAATTATTGCCCTCTTTAGCAAAGTATTCTACTGCTTTACCATTTTCAAATCTAATATAAAAATCATTAATTATATTACCTTGATAAGATAATGGTTTAGAAGAATATACTATTCCATTTGCACTTAAACAATCAGGAGATAAAAATATTTCTTCAGTAGGATAATTAACAAGTACTTCTTTACCATTAGAAAGTCTTTCTTTACCTGATGCCCATAAATGATTCTTTGGTAAATTAACAGTAAAATTAGTACCATTAGAACTATTATAAACAAGTGTTTTAAATTGATAATCTGTTAATTTTTTTGCTCTTTCTTCTAGTTTTTTAATCTTATTATTCCATACTAAAACAGGATCATTTTCTTTTATTAAACACATATTAAATATATCATCCCATAATAAATCTATAGCATTATCTTCTTTATATAGAGTTTTTGCCCATAATTCTACTGGAACTGCTGCTATACACCAAGCAAGCATAGATTTATCTCTTAATTTTTCAAATTCCTTACATGTTTCAAATACATATTTAGTTAATTCTGACATTTTTTTAGAATCTATATCTTTCATTAAACCAGGATGTTCAGATACTAACATTAAAAATGCTGCATTCTTTTTACCATATTCATTCCAAATACTTCTATCCCATAAACCTGTTTTTATTAATTCATCTACTGTTTTAGTTTTTAATAATTCATGTTTATAATATGCATCATGTTCATCGTAGTATATATCCTCTACACCTAAAGATTTTGCTATATTAGTTACTATTAATATAAAGTCTTTAATTTCTTTATCATAACTAATAAATAATGGTTGTCCTTTATCTAATTTTAAACATGTTTCTAAAATTACTTTTGCATACTTTTCTTGTAAATTCATTATTATCACCTGTTTTAATTATATCATAAAATGATATAATTATATTAGAGGTGTAAATATGAAATATTATTGTATTGGTATTAAAGGCTCTGGTATGAGTTGTTTAGCTCAAATACTTTATGATTTAGGTAATGAAGTAATTGGTTATGACGATGTAAAAGAACATAAATATACTGAAGAAGGTTTAGAAAAAAGAAATATAAAAATATATTATGATAATACTCATGAATTAGATAAAGATATTATAGTTACTTATTCTGATGCATTTAGTATGGATCATCCAGAAATAAAAAGAATTAAAGAACTTGGTTTAAAAGTAGAATTATATGCCGAAATATTAGGTAAACTTAGTACTATGTTTAAAACAATAGGAATTTCTGGTACTCATGGTAAGACTACTACTAGTACTATGATTAAACATGTATTAGGATCTAAATATGGATGTAATTATTTTATTGGTGATGGTTCTGGGTATGCTAATAAAGATAATAAATTCTTTATATTAGAATCAGATGAATATAAAAAACATTTTGATACTTATATGCCTTATTATGCTATTGTTACTAATATAGAACTAGATCATGCTGAATGCTATAATGGTCTTGATGATATTATTTATAACTTTAATAAATTTGCTAATAAAGGAGAATATGCTATAGTATGCGGAGATTCTTCTAATATAAGAAAAATGGATATTAAAACCAATACTATATATTTTGGTTTTAATGATAATAACGATGTAATAGCTAAAAATGTAGTATTAACAGATACAGGTTCTTCATTTGATGTATATATGAATGATTATTTATATGGTCATTTTGATATTCCTCTTTATGGTAATCATATGATATTAAATGCTTTAGCATGTATAATAGTATGTTCTAAAGAAGGAATGTCATATAAAGAGATACATGATAGATTAGTAACATTTAAAAATGCGAAAAGAAGATTTGTTATAAAAGAATTAGGTAATATAATAATGGTTGATGATTATGCTCATCACCCTACTGAAATAAAAGTTACTTTAGAGTCTGCTAAACAAAAATATCCAAATAAAGAAATAGTAGCAGTTTTTCTTCCTAATACATATTCTAGAACTAGAGACCTATTAAATGACTTTATAGATGTATTTAAATATGCTGATAAAGCATATATTATGGATATAGAATGTAATAGAGAAAAAAAAGAAGACTATCCTGGAATAACTAGTGATAGCATTATAGAAAAAGTAAATAATGCAGAAAAAATATCGATAGATACAGTAGATAAACTACTAAAACATGATAACTCAGTAATATGTTTTATGAGCTGTGCAAATATTCATCCAATAGAAGAAGCTTTTGAAGAAGCATTAAAAAAACAGGTATAAACCTGTTTTTATTTTTCTTCTTTAGGATGTAATGTTATAGTTTTAGGATCAACACCTGCATCACTAGGTATTAATCTCATTCTTTCAAGTAATTTCTTTTGATTTAATAAAGTTATTTCTTTTTTCCTATTAGCTTCTGATCTTTCAAATGCTAATTTTCTTTCAACATATTTCTTTAATTCTCTTAGACTATATTCTTTAGCAGCAGCTAATACTTCATCATATGTTTCATCAGTTACGTCAAACTCTGTACATGATAAATCATTATCAAAGATTAAATATAGTTTACTAGAAATATGTCCATCTAAATCTACGAAGCAAATACATTTACAACTTCTTCCATAATTCTTATAATCTACATCAAAACTATATTCAGATAGTAATAAATTATTATCTATTAAATACTTAGACATTACGCTTTGTTGTTTAACTTCAAGTTCTTGGTTTATATCTTTTCTATAAGAGGAATCAGTAACTAAATTTCCAAAACTATAACCTGTTTTTAATACACCTTTACTGTTTATATTTATAAATCTATTTTCTTCTACATTATAAACTTTTGAATTTCCAATTATTAATATTTTCTTTTTCCATAATTCAGGAGTAGTTGTTATATGACAATGCTCAAAAGTATGTATTAACTCATATTTACCATTTACAAGTTTAAATAATCTAGTATTAGTATAGTCATTATAGATATACATATAGTCTTTATCAAAGAATTTTTGTTCATAAAAATGTATACCATAAATACCTGTTTCTTTAGCAGTACTACAACCCGGTTTTTCAGATTTTTCTTTTTCAAAAAAATAAATATGTCCGTTTGTATCATAAGCTATACAACCTGAAAGTGTACAATATTCATATAAACTTCTATCAGTAGTATAATGACGAAAATCAAATGCAAGAAAGAACATATCTTCTTCATTATATAATTCATACGCAAATCTATCTTCTGTTGCTACAAAACCTATTTCTTCTTTTAAAGAATCAATTACTGATTTAATTGGACTAAATTCCAAAAATGTATTATAAAATGATAATTCATGTCTACTATCTTCATATTCTTTACTTAATCTATTAAATTCGTCATAATTAGTAAAAAACTCATCTAATCGACCAGATTCAAAATACATTTCAAGTTTTTCTTTATTAAGATAATGTCCTTGATAATCATGAGTTCTCATGAATTCTTTCTTTTTTTCTTTGCATTCTTTATATTTTCTTTTTAATTCTTCTAATTTTTCATCTTTAACTATTTTATTAATCTCTGCCATAATAGCCTCCTAAAGTTAATTATTATAATGAACGATTAATCGTTCTTTCCTTTCTTATTTCTACTTGTTTTACTAGAATATACCATAGATTTATCAGGATACTTATCTGTATTATTAAGATCTTTAAGAAATGAAATCATTTCTTCTTCTCTTTTAGCAGCTATAGCTTTTTGTCTATAGTATAAATGTCTTTTAATCTTTTCTTCTCTTTCTTTAGCTTCTAATACTTCTTTATCTACTTTTTCTATTACTTTAATAAATGTACTATTATCAACTTTTATTCTTCTTATTTCATCTTTTAATTCAAAGAATAAATCACTAACGATATTACCATTCATATCAAGTAAGACAAATATAGGAGTCTTAATTACTGTTTGTGGATTACCTTTTTTTGTTCTATCAATATAATGTGAAAATACTGTTCTTTGTGCATATAATAAGTTACCATTCTTTAACTCTTCTTTTATAGTTTCTGACATACTATCTTTTAATCCTTTATGAGGTCCATTATTATTATATGAATATGGTCCAATATGTCCAGTTGAATCATATGCACAAATCATTTCAAATTGAAGATTATTTAGATATCTTTCTTCTTTAACACTATAAAGTTTTCCACTATATGCTACTACACCATTATCTAACATAGCAGGTGTACATTCAAAACTTTCAGTATTTATAACATCATCTTTTTTAGAAAAAACATGTACTAATCTATATTTATTATCTTCAAGTTTATATAAATGATATGAAACTAAACTACAATCATTTGAATTACGTTTAATTAAAATATGATTATCATCTATAAAAAATCTTCCTGGAGTAGCTGTTCTATATTTTTCTTTTCCATCATCTCTAGCTAATGACATCCCTCTATCATCTACTATACGATCTATTAATACATTACCATTTATATCATATACAATAGTACCTGAAACACTTTCAAATTGAGTTAAACCTAAACTATCAACTTTAGATTTAACATGGCAATTATAATATGATAAACATATCTTATCACCTTTTCTTTCTACAAAATATGTAGAAGAATCTTCAGATGAATGAATATCTAAATCTATTCCTTTTGATTTTAAATATGGTTTTATTATATCTACTGCTTTTACATTTAATTCTTTTTCTAAATTCTTAATAGCTTTCTCTTCATCTTCAATGATAGTCTCAAATTTGATTACTTCCATTTTAGCTTTTTGATATATTTCATCAGTAGAAGAATCTACTAATAATTCTTTAGCTAATTGTAACCCTAATTTATGAGCTGCTAAACATCCTTTAATTTCTCTTAATTTTTCTTCAATTGCTTCCATTTTGTTCTCCTTAAAATGCATTTCTTTATTTTCAACTACTTCTGCCATATTAGCCCCTATAAATAATAAAGTATTATCTATTATAACTTATATAGTATTAATAAGTAAATAAAAACTCTAACAAATGTTAGAGTTATTTTCAAATGGTAGCGACGGAGGGGGTCGAACCCACGACCTTCCGGGTATGAACCGGACGCTCTAGCCAACTGAGCTACATCGCCAAAAAAAGGTTACAAAGAGATTATAGCAAAAATAAAAAAGATATACAAGTATTTGCATATCTTTTTTTCTTATTTTCTTTTCTTTAAAATATCTCTTATTTCTTCTAGAAGAATAGTTTCATCTGTTTTAATTGGTTCTGCAGGAGCTTCTTCTTTTTTCTTTTTACCAACTTCCATTAATTTATTAACACCTTTAAGCATTAAGAATAATATAAATGCCATAATTAAGAAGTTAATAACTGCTGTTACAAAATGACCCCAATTTAAGAATTGTCCTCCCCAAATTTTTATTTGTCCTTTTACTTCTGCTCCTCCAATAGAGTTAATAAGTGGATTAATAAAATCTTCTGTTAAAGCTGTAACAATAGTAGCAAAAGCACCACCAATAATTACACCAATAGCCATATCCATTACATTTCCTCTTAGGACAAATGTTTTAAATTCAGATATAAAACCTTTACCTTTACCTGCTGCTTTTTTTAGTTTTTCGTTTTTCATACTAAACTCCTTTCAATTATATAATACCACAAAAATAAAAAGATAGATATAATCTATCTTTTATATTGTTTCATTAGTATATAAGTTTTGATAAATCTTATTATTTTTTAATAATTCTTCATGTGTACCAGATCCTACTATCTTTCCACCATGAACAACATAAATAACATCTGCATCCATTATAGTAGATAATCTATGAGCTACTATAACTACAGTATGATTCTTTACTAAATTATTAATTGTTTTCTTAATATACTCTTGTGAATTATTGTCTAGGGCTGATGTTGCTTCATCAAATAATATTATCTTTGTATCTTTAGATAATGTTCTAGCAATAGCTAATCTTTGTTTTTGACCACCAGATAAGTTAACTCCACCTTCTCCTAAAAGAGTTTCGTACTTTTTAGGAAGTGAATCAACATATTCATCTAAATAAGCCATCTTAATATTCTTTTCAATTTGAGACATACTTATCTTTTTATCAACTATCTTCATATTATTTTTAATAGTTCTATTAAAAATATATGGTTCTTGTCTAATAATAGATATAGTCTTTCTTAAAGTATTTTCATCTAAATCTTTAATATTTACTCCATCTATTAATATTTCACCTGATGATGCATCAAATACTCTTGTTAATAGATTAAATAAAGTAGATTTACCTTGTCCTGATTTTCCTACTATAGCTATCTTTTTATTAGGTTCAATATTTAAATTAAAGTTCTTTAAAACAGGTTCTTCATTAGGATAAGCAAATGTTACATTCTTAAATTCAATATATCCTTTTGCATTCTTTAATTTAACATCTCCATATACTTCATCTTGATATTTCTTATTTAATAATATTTCATTAATTCTACCTAAAGAAACAATTACTTGTTGATACATTCTATTAAAATCAGAAAAATTACCAATTAAATACATATATCTATAAACATAATATGTCATAGCTATAAAGAATGTTAAATTTATTTTTCCGTAATATAATAGTATTGCGCATAATATAAATACACCGCATTCCATTATTATTCTTAAAACACCTGTTAATATTTGAAATTTAACATGTAAATCCATTTCTTTAACAGACTTCTTATATAAAATATCACAAATATCTTTCATCTCATCAATTAGATTTTTTCTAATACCTAGAGTTTTTATTTCTCTAACTCCTCTTATTGATTCATTTACTTGTGAAGTATATTTATCTTGTTCTTTTTTTCTTTCTGCATGTACTTTCTTTAATCTAGGATTAAAATATAATAGTATTAATACTAAGAATCCCATTAAAGCAAGTATTACTACTCCTACAATCCATGAATAATAAAATATATAAAAAATTAATACAAAAGATGATACAAAATCACCTACTGTCTCAATTAGTCTTCTAATTGTAAATGATAAAGAATCCGCATCATTAGTAATTCTATTAATAATTTCTCCAGATGACATTTCTTCATAAGCATAAGCTGGTAATTGAAGAGCTTTTTGATATGTTTCATAACCTATTAATCTAGTTAATTTACATTCTAATTTTACTAGCCCATTAGATGATAATTCACGAATTAAACCTGCAATAACACTATATGCAAAATATATTAATAAATATATAATTGCATTCTTCAAATGCATTTTAGTTACTTCTTCTACAGCAGCACCATTTAAATGACCTACTATTATATAAGATAGTTCGCATAAGAATATTAATGCAGCAAAAAATAATAGTTTAAACTTTTCTTTCTTAAGTAAATTTAAGACAGGTTTAAACTCTTTTAGATTCTTCATTTTATCACCTACTTTCAATTTTATTATATACTAATAAAACACCTACATTATAGCAATTATTTATAGAAAAAACAATTAGATAGTGTTATAATTTAATTGGAGGATGAATATGAAACTATTTAAGAAAAAAGATGAAGAAATAAAAGATGAAAAAGTAGTTAAAAAGAAAAAACACTTATCTAAAGCAAAAAAAGAAAAGATAAGACTTCAAAAGAAAGAAGAAAAAAGAATAGCAAAAGAAAATAAAGTTACTAAAGAAAGAAAGTTTGATCTAAGTCCCTTATTTGGTGGTATTGGTGTTGGTATAGCAAATATTATTCCTGGAGTATCTGGTGGTACTATACTTGTAATATTTAATCTATTTGAAAAATTAATGAATGCTATAAGTGATGTATTTAAAAAGGAAACAGATACTAGAAAGAAGAGTATTTTATTTATATTAGAAGTATTAATTGGTGCAGTTATTGGTATAGTAGCATTTGCTAAATTACTAGGTATTACTCTTGCTTATATGGAAGCAGAAACAATATTCTGGTTTATGGGATTAATACTATTTAGTATTCCTGTAGTAATTAGTAATGAACTTAAAGGAGAAAGATTTAATATATTATTCTTCTTAATTGGAATTATTATAATTGGTGTACTTCAATACTTTAATATGAAAAATCCAATTAATACTGTAGATACTGCTATTAATCTAAAGAATATATTAGTTCTTATTGGTCTTGGTGTTATTGGAGGTATCTCTATGATATTCCCTGGTATATCTGGATCCATGGTAATGCTTGTACTAGGTAAATATGAAACTATAAGAAGTCTTATAGATAACGTTACTACATTTAAAGTGAATATATTAATTCAATTAGTAGTATTTGGTATAGCAGCTGTTATAGGTATTATTATTAGTGCTAAAGTATTAAGTAAAGTAATTAATAAATATAGAGGAAAAGTAATTAGTTTAATATTAGGATTTATTACTGCTTCTGCATTAATACTTCCACTTAACTTAAGTCATAGAATTCATTGGACTACTCCAAAAACATGTTCTATATTAATAGCATTCATATTTGGTGGAATAGTAATTTATTATATTAATAAATTAAAAAATAGAAATTCATAAGAATTTCTATTTTTTTATTCTACTAAACTATTAAAATAATCTTCTAATTCTTTAGCAGTATCACTAATTAAAATATTTAATCTATTAGACTTTTCTATATAATTATTATATTCATCATATGAATATAATTTTTCATATAAAGTATCTAATTCCTCTTCTACTTTCTCATCACCTGTTTTAACTGCTCTCTTTTGATTAGTAGTAATACTTTTTACAATTTCTTTTATTTCCTTGTTATTATCTAATACCTCTTTTGAGGATATATATTCTTTATACTCTTTAGAATTTAATATATCTTCTTTTAGGGAAGATATATCTATATTACTTAACCTTTTTTCCATCTAAACTCCATGTTTTAGCTTCAGTTATTTCTACATTTATAATTGTACCTACATTAGATGGATCACATTCTACATTAACTAGTTTCATAGTATCAGTATATCCTGAATATAAATTACTATTTTTATCTGATGGGCCTTCAATTAAAACTGGAACTACTTTACCAAGTAATTTTTCATTATTTTCTTTATAATATTTATTTACTAATTTATTTAATATTTGAAGTCTTTCTTCTTTTTCTTCTAATGATATATTATCTTCCATAGATGCAGCAGGAGTATTTTCTCTTGGAGAATATATAAAAGTAAATGCTCCATCATATTTACAAGTATTAACTATATCTAGAGTTTCATCAAATTCTTCTTTAGTTTCTGTTGGGAAACCTACTATTATATCTGTAGTAATTGATGCATTAGGAATTCTTTCTTTAATTTTATTAAATAATTCTAAGTAAGATTCCTTAGTATATCTTCTTCCCATTAATTTAAGAATTCTATTAGATCCTGCTTGAACTGGTAAATGAAAATATGGCATTATATTTTCATATTTAGCTATAACATCTATCATTTCATCTGTAAAATCCCATGGATGAGATGTTACAAATCTAATTCTATCTATACCTGTTTTAGCAACTTCTTCAAGTAAATTAGCCATAGTAGGATAATTTTCTATATCTTTACCATATGCATTAACATTTTGACCAAGTAAAGTAACTTCTTTATATCCATCTTTAACTAATTCATTTACTTCATTTAATATATCTTCAATTCTTCTACTTCTTTGTTTCCCTCTTGTATATGGAACTATACAATAAGTACAGAACTTATCACAACCATACATAATATTAACAAATGCTTTATATTTATTATCTCTTCTTACAGGAAGGTTTTCTACAATATCTCCTTCTTTAGAAAAGACCTCTACTACTTGTTCATTTTTATCTATTGCTTCACTAAGTAACTTTGGTAAATTATGAATATTATGAGTACCAAGAATTACATCAACCCATTTATATTTTTCTGTTAACATTTTAATAACAGATTCTTCTTGGGCCATACATCCGCAAAATACTGTTAAAATATCTTTTTTCTCTTTTAAGTTCTTGATAATACCTAGGTTACCAAATACTTTATTATGAGCATTTTCTCTAATAGCACATGTATTAAATATTACTACATCTGCCGTCTTCATGTCTTCTACTCTAGTAAATGACATATCTTCCATAATAGCACTAATAGTTTCACTATCTCTTACATTAGCTTGACATCCATAAGTAACTGTACAATATGTTTTACCTGTTCCTAATTTACTTAATTCATTATCTATAATATAAGCATCAGTTAGAATTTTAACTTCTTCTTTAGTTCTTCTTCTAGCTTCTTTATAATCTGGTAAACTTTTTTCCATAGTATCACCTCAAAACAATAGTATTATATCAAAAATAGAAACCATTTTAAATAGTTTCTTTATATATTAAAATTATTGTATATATTTAATAATTATGCTATTATTTATTTAGAGGAATACTTAGTTTATCTAAGTGCCATCCTCATTTTGGGTTGGACGCTCAGACTAGAGTGTCTTTTTTATTACTATTACGAGTAAAGTAATTAGTGATAAAATGATTGCGATGTATCTAAGAAGCTTAATAATATAAACTCTTTTGTTCATCTTATCACCTCCTTTCTAGAAAAAGAGGATGACACTCTAACTAAATACTCCATATATTTTATTTGATATGAAAAAAGAAATTCCTCTATGGAATTTCTTTTTATCTATATTCATCATCATAATTTTTAGGCATAACAAATTTATTATCTAATAATCTTTTTATTACTACATCTTTTGGAGTCCAGTAACTATAAGATAATATATCTCTTTGTTTAGATGTAAAGAATACTTTTAAAGGTAAATAATTAGATGCTTTTTCATTTATACCTTTTTTTCTAAGTGCAGAACAAGTAAATAATTTACATGCCATACAAGATTTCATTGTACAATTTCCATTTATAAGAAATTTACATTTACCTCTTCCATCGCATTCACAGCATCCATTCTTATGACCATTATTTTTAAGTCTATCTCTATAACAAGTATCATTTTTAAACTCACAATAATTAGTATCTATTTTTTCATCTAATATATTACATATTTCATCATATATATAAGAATATCTTTTTTCTTTATCTTTAATATTTATTCCTTTTTCTATAATATGTAATTCTCTATTTAATTCATTACTTAAATAAGAATTAATAGTAATAGAATAATTATGTTTATCTGAGTATTTTATTATTTGTTTTAACTTTCTAAACATTTTCTTTTTATTATTTTCTGTTATAAATATTTCTAAGTTATTATCTATTACCTCATATATATTCTTATGTTCATACAACTTTAATAAGGTTTCTTCTTTCGTTTTAAAGAAAGACTGCTTTATATAATATTTTTGTATTAGATTAAAATTATATTTTAATAAAGGTATATCATTTATTTTAAAATATAATTTTTCATCTCTAAGCATAGGACATGCATATAATTTACATGATATAGATTTAATATTACATGAACCATCTTTTTTAAGATTAGAACATAATCCACCCCTATCATCAGAGTAACAACATCCCATTTTATGTTTAGGATCTACTTTTCTAAAATATTTACATACATCATCTTTAAAATCACAATAGTTACATCCTATATATTTACTATCTAGAAAATCACATACAGTATCATATATATAATTATATTTATCTTTTACTGACTTATATGAATTAGCTTTATCTAAAAGTTTTTGTTCTTCTTTTGTTAGTTTCATAATTTAACCTCTAATAATATTTTAACATAAAAAAATAAGAATTATTAATTCTTATTTTTTGGTGTTAATCTTTTTACATTACCTTTATGATTATTCATAATATTATAATCTATACCATAAGATAATATTTTTTCAGATATAAGTATTCCTGTTTCTTCATCTAAAAACCATTTTATTGGTTCTACTTCAAATGCTACTGAATCTCCATTACATATTTCAGACCCATTAGAAAGAACTGTTCTTTCAGCCTCTAAATCAGCTATATCTACTAATACATATCTTTTGTCATTTAAACCATATGCTTTAAGTGTATCTATAGAATACTTTCTTGGAATAGCATAAACATCTACTACATATTTAGTTGCTTTAATTAAAAAAGTAGCATCTCTAGAAGCAACTGTTTGAGGATATACACCATAATATACAAATGGAACTCCATTAGAATCTACTTGAATATCTCCTTCTTTATTAAAAGGAATATTAGTAACTATTCTAGCACCTTTACCTCTTAAGTTATTTGAATAATAAGATTTTACTTTATCACCGCTAACCATATATCTAAGTTTTGAATCATTAGTTTTTAATTGATATATACTTTTATAATCTCTACTTTGATCAGTATCAATAACTAATTCTCCTCCTAAAGCATATGCAAAATCAGTATAAGATGATTCTAAACCTATTTTATCAAATACTTTTAATTCATTAACATCTTCAACTGATAATATTCTTCTTTCATCATTTAATAATTGTATAGCCATATTTCTCTCCTTGATTAACATATATACTATCATATAATTTTATAAAAAAAAGAAGTATTACTACTTCTTTGGAATTATTTTTTCCATTCCTCCAAGATATGGTCTTAATACTTCTGGAATAGTAATAGTTCCATCTTCTTGTAAGTTATTTTCTAAGAATGCTATTAACGCTCTTGTAGATGCTAAAACAGTATTATTTAAAGTATGTGGATAATAGTTACCTTTTTCTCCTTTTACTCTAATACCTAATCTTCTTGATTGAGCATCTCCAAGTGTTGAACATGAACCTACTTCAAAGTATGCTTTTTGTCTTGGAGACCATGCTTCTATATCACATGATTTAACTTTAAGATCTGCTAAATCACCTGAACAACATTCAAGTTGTCTTACTGGAATATTTAGATTTCTAAATATTTCAACAGTAAATCTCCACATTTTTTCATACCAGTCCATAGATTCTTCTGGTTCACATATAACAATCATTTCTTGTTTTTCAAATTGGTGAACTCTATATATTCCTCTTTCTTCTATACCATGAGCTCCTACTTCTTTTCTAAAACATGGAGAATAAGAAGTCATAGTTATAGGAAGTTCTTCTTTCTTTAGAATTTGTCCTTTAAATTTACCTATCATAGAGTGTTCTGAAGTACCTATTAAATATAAGTCTTCACCTTCAATTTTATACATCATAGCTTCCATTTCAGTAAATGACATAACACCATTAACTACATCTGATCTAATCATAAATGGAGGTATACAATAAATAAATCCCTTATTTATCATATAATCTCTAGCATAATTTATCATAGCAGTTACTAATCTTGCAGCATCTCCCATTAAATAATAGAACCCATTTCCAGATGTTCTTCCTGCAGATTCTTTATCAAGTCCATTAATACTTTCTAATATATCAGCATTATATGGTATTTCATAATTTGGCACTACAGGATCTCCAAATCTTTGAAGTTCTACATTTTCTGAATCATCATGTCCAATAGGAACTGAATCATCTATTATATTTGGAATCTTCATCATTATATCTTTAATTTGTTTTGTTAATGATTCTTGTTCTACTTCTAAAGATTCTATTTCAGCACCACTCTTAGATACTTCTAGTTTAATCTTTTCTGCTTCATCTTTTAATCCTTGAGACATTAATTTACCAATTTCACCAGATAATTTATTTTTTTCTGCTTTTAAATTATCAGCCTTAGTTTGAACTTCTCTTACTTTAACATCTAAATCATATACTTCATCAACTAAAGGTAATTTATCATCTTGGAATTTCTTTTTAATATTGTCTTTTACTAATTCTTTATTTTCTCTTATTAATTTAATATCTATCATTTTGTTTCTCCTTCTAATTCAAATCTGTATTTTTGTTTTACGTCTGGATATTTATCATGATCCATTTCCGATAAAAACATTTCTACCGGTCTAGCATATATTCCATCATTATGACTACTTGAATATTCATCTTTTACTTCCGAGGAATCACAATAATATACTACTAATTTTTCTTTTGTTTCAGTATGAGTAGCTATTCCTATAATAGTTGCTTTAAAACCTTTAAAATGTCTATAAACTTGTCCTTCTTTTATCTCTCTATCCATATAAGCCTCCTAACAAACAAAAAAAGAATGGCACAAGGAGTCTATTAAGACGGTACCATCCTTTATTTTACTTAATTAATATAACGGTATTCCCGGTTGTTATTACAACACTCATAAGTAGATTCATATAACTCACTTGTTCTTTTACACCAACCAAGAACTCTCTTTATAAGTACCATTATATTACTAGTCTTATTTCTTCGCTTTAAAGGTATAATATACCTTTTTTTATTTTATGTCAATTAGTTACAAATAATATATAAAGCTAATAAAACAATAATTGCAATTAAGAAAAATGCTAAAATAAATGTTGAAATTGTAGATTCACTCCATTTTTTACTAGTTGTTGTTTTTTTAGCTACAGTTTTCTTAGTTGTAGTTTTCTTAGCAGCTGGCTTTTTAGTAGTTGTTTTTTTTGTTGCCATATACTTGTTCCCCTTTCTTTTATATCCTTTATTTAATTTTAACACATTTTTTTAATAAAAAAAAGTGTAAAATTTTATTTTACACTTCTTTATAATCACAACCTGAACATTTAACTATATTATCTTTTTCAACTAGCATTGAATTGCATTCAGGACAATTTCTTCCAACAGGTTTATCCCAATATGCTTCCTTGCATTTAGGGAAATTAGAACATCCATAGAATACCTTTCCTGTTTTAGTTTTTCTTTCTACTATTTTATGACCACATTTAATACAATCACATACTTCAGTAGCAGGTTTCTTTTCTTCTTTTTTAATATATCTACATTCAGGATATCCGGAACAAGAAACAAATTCACCAAATTTACCTTTTCTAACAACTAGATCTTTCCCACATTCAGGGCATTTTTCTCCAGTTTTTTCAGGTTCTTTCTTTTCCATTTTATCAAATGCTTCTTCTACCATAGGTTCAAACTCCTTATAAAATTCTTTTAATAATTCATTCCAAATTATTTTACCATCTGCTATTTCATCTAAATCTGTTTCCATTTTAGCAGTGTATTTAACATTAATTAAATTACTAAAGAATTCTTGTAATTTATTATTAGTTTCAATACCAATTTCAGTTGGATGAAATTTCTTTTCTATTAATTTTGCATATCCTCTTTGAGTTAATGTACTCATTGTTTGAGCATATGTAGATGGTCTACCTATTCCAAGGTCTTCCATTTCTTTAATTAATTTAGCTTCTGTATATCTTGCTGGAGGTTCAGTAAAGTGTTGTTTTAAATCTAATTTATCAGTAACTAATACACTTGATTTATATGATTTAAAATCAGGTAACTTTTCTTCTTTTTCTTCATCATTATATGCTTTTAAATAACCATCAAATATAGTAACTGTACCACTAGCTTTAAATTTATAATCATTATTATTTAAAGTTAAAGTAGTTACTTTTTGTTTAGCTTCTTTCATTAGGGATGCTAAAGCTCTATTATAAATTAATGAATATAATTTATATTCATCAGTTGATAAATATTCTTTTAAACTATCTGGAGTTCTAAGAATACTAGATGGTCTAATAGCTTCATGAGCATCTTGTACATTATCAGTTTTTTTACTAACCTTTACAGATCCAACATATTCTTTGCCAAAGGTTTCTTCAATATATTTATAAGTTGATGAAATAAATTCATTAGAAAGTCTAATTGAATCTGTTCTCATGTAAGTAATAAGTCCGACAGTTTCAGATCCAATATTAACACCTTCATATAACTTTTGTGCTATTTGCATAGTTTTCTTAGATGAGAAATTAAGTTTATTAATTGCATCTTGTTGTAAAGTACTTGTTATATATGGAGGCTTACTTTGTTTTTTCTTGTCTTTTTCTTCAATGCCTTCTATTTCATAAGTATTACTTAGAGCATCTTTTATATTATTTGCTTCTATTTCATTTTTTATTTCAATCTTTTTATCTTTATATTTAAATAAAGATGCTTTAAAATCTGGGAATAATGCATCTATTGTCCAATATTCTTCAGATATAAAGTTTTTAATTTCTTCTTCTCTATCACATATAAGTTTAAGAGCAACTGATTGTACTCTACCAGCAGACTTACCACCAGTTTTAGATTGCATTAATTTACTTAATCTAAAACCAATAATTCTATCAAGTATTCTTCTTGTTTCTTGGCTTCTTACCATTAAATCATCTATTTTTCTAGCTTTAGAGAATGAGTTTAAAATAGCATCTTTAGTTATTTCATTAAATACTATTCTTTCATATTTAT
>JAEEGL013846171.1_pt1 | contig 35362 bp, 35 predicted proteins | sample 9134231 | NCBI WGS metagenome assembly JAEEGL01 (sample SAMN16246548, study PRJNA631951) | gut metagenome | biome: gut microbiome; feature: rumen; material: fiber-attached | host: Bos | place: Iran: Karaj | collected 2018-10 | reverse complement strand
GAAACTGTGATAGACACATTAAAGGATATAGTTACAGAAGAGGGCAGTATTTTTATGCCTGCACTTCGTCTTAGCAAAGAGCTTCCTCTTTCAGATGATGACAGGAAACTGGGAATTACTGTTAAGATAAAGGTGCTTCCGGCCGATGCAGACAGAACTGCAATGGGAATCGTAGCAGACACATTCAGAAAACTCCCTGATACCTACACAGGTCAAGATACCATAAGTACTTCAGGCTGGGGAAAGCATGGAAAAGAAGCGGTGACAAGCGGACTTGATTATCCAATCCACAATGGAGGTAAGGCTCTTTTACTTGGTGTTGATATTTATAAACTTACCGCAATGCATTATGTGGAGGGTATCACCCCTGAGGATATAAACAAGCAGTTTAAGCCAAGTGAAGAGATTAACCGAAAATACCCTCCCAAAGAGTGGTTTATGGAAGCCGGACATCCTCCTGTAAAGGCATGGTACAAGATTCAGGATATGGCCTATGAAAAAGGACTCATAAAAGAAATGTCAATAGGCAAGTGTAAGGTAATGTTTTTCGATATATGGTCTGTAGTTTCTTTGTATGAAAATGAGTTAAGACGTGATCCGTATGGGCTATGGGGGATGAAACCAGGATTGAAATCACTCATGTTTCGGTAATCCATCGACCGGCAACCGGATAATAGCAAAACAAAAAGGTACTATATAATTCCGGATAGGTTTATGGTAGGCTCAAATTAGGAACAGCAATTCTGTTTTGAAAGGAGACCTGTCATGAAGAATATTAGACTTGTTTTAATAGGTGAATTGATATTGTTTATAGTTGTATTTATGATCAACGTTTTAGGTGGTAGTTGGGGCACGTTTGCTATCTTATGGTTTCTTGATTTGCCTTCATTACTGCTTATAGCACTGATCTTTGTTCCAGGACTACTCATCATGGGGCAGTGGAAAGATTTCATAAAAGCATTTTCAGTTGGTATTAGGCCCTATAGCCTGTTGGAACTTAAAAATATAATCGGAGCCGTGGATGCGGCACAGAAACTTACTGTATATGCAGCTCTTTTTGCAATTATTATATCTGGAGTTCTCGTGATGGGACGACTTGATGATCCTTCCACAATAGGCCCTAACTTGGCAGTTTGTTTTCTGGCTGGATTATATGCAGTGATTATCGAGTTCCTGCTCCTTCCACTTAGGCTTAATGCTGAGCGGAAGATGAATGAAGAAATGGATCTTGGAGAATGACGAAGAATGAGATAACAAAAGAACAGTATCTCAAAGTTGCCCGGAATTACGGTTTTACACGACGTGAGCAGGAACTGGGCTTTCTAAAGGTGTCCGGATTTTCGAACAGAAGAATAGCATATATGCTTGGAATATCAGAACAGACTGTTAAGAATCATTTTACCCATATCTATGAGAAAGCATGGGTTCCCGGAAGAAACGAATTCCGGGAATTGTTTGTAAAAAACTAAGCTGACAATAAATTAAGTGTAGAACAGACCAGGATAAGTGTATTCGGGTCTGTTTTTTTATTTTGCAATAAAATACAATAGTGTATATGAAGGATTAAAGGAGATAGTATAATAATGAGAACTGATATAATATTTCAAAACTACACTGATGATAATTACGAGGCATTATGTAGTTTTCTTATTTCATTAAATGAAAGCGATGACAGCCATATTAACTGGAACTGGGCGAGACTTGAGTGGATGGTTGAGCATCCGGAATTTGATAAGAGTTTAAAGAACTCCATAGGTCTCTGGACAGTAGATAACAAGATCGTTGCTGCAGCAGTTTATGATATGTACTTTGGCGAGGGCTTCTGCGGAGTGCTCCAGGAGTATAAAGATCTATATCCTGCAGTCTTGGAATACGCCTGCAAAGAGCTTAAGGATGAATCCGGATTTGGCCTCGCAATCTGTGATGAAAACGATGAAGAAGCAGAGATCGTTAAGAGTCTTGGATTTGCAATCGCTGACCAGGATGAGACCATCATGGAGAAAAAGCTTACTGATGAGTGTGACGCAAAACTCCCAGATGGACTTAAGTTCTTTAGCCCTGATCCTGTGGATAATGTTTACGAACTTGAGTGGCTTTTCTGGCAGGGATTTGACCATGGCGAAGATAAAGCTGAATTTGAGCGGGAAGAAGAGATCATCCCAAGAGTCAGGAAGCACTTTAATAAGGATTTAGGCGTTGCTGCCGTTAATGAAAAGGGAGAAATGGTGGCATGCTGTCTGCTGTGGTTTATGCCGGGAACAGACTATGTTTATGTTGAGCCTGTCTGTACTATTCCGTCATACAGAGGAAAAGGTGTTGCAAAAACCTTGATATTTGAGGCACTAAATAGAGCCCAAAAACTTGGGGCAAACAGGGCTTACGTAATTTCTGATATGGAATTTTATGAGAGGCTTGGCTTTAAAAAGAAACATCACTATTCATTCTGGTTTAAGAAGGATGGGGAGTGAGCAAAGAGGAAATCAGTGATGAAGATTCTTTTGTTGGAAGATGATGTGATGATTGCATCCGGGGTAAAATATGCGCTTGAAACTGAGGGGTACGAGGCACTACTTGCAGGAGATGTAAGCTCGGCCAAAGAGTTGATATCGGCAAATCTCTTTTCCCTGGCTATCATTGACATGCAGCTTCCTGACGGGAACGGCTTCGAAGTAAGCAGCATGCTTGCGGATAAAGGGGTTCCAGTCATATTCCTTACTGTTGTAGATGATGAGAATCAGATAGTGAAGGCATTTGATGAGGGCGCAGAGGATTATATAGTAAAGCCCTTCAGGATAAGAGAACTTCTGGCAAGAGTCAAAAGAACTATTGAACATCGCAGTGGACAGGCTTCATCGAAGATAAATATCGGGAAAACGCAGATCGATATCGAGGCGGGAAAGGTCTACGCCGATGGAAAGCTTGTGGAGCTTACGGCTCTGGAGTATAGAGTTCTGATGATATTTGCAACCAATAGGGGAGTGCTTCTTAGTAGGAGTCAGATTCTTGATAAGATATGGGATATCGATGGAAACTTTGTGGAGGACAATACGCTTACTGTCTATATTAAGAGAATCCGTGAGAAACTTGGCGATTCCATAAACATCGAGACAATAAGGGGGATGGGGTATCGTGTGGATTAAGAAAAGTGAAATCGAAGAGCTTTCGGAATTCATTAAAAATGCTGATAAAGACGAACTTACCGATATCCGTGACAATAAAGAAGGAGCCTTCAGCCTCCTTAAGAATGACATCTACAGTCTTGTGACCACAAGAAGAGAACAGCTAGGCAGGGCCTATGAGCAGAGGGACAGTCTTTCTGAATATATGTCAGATATATCACATCAGCTGAAGACGCCCATAACTTCTATGCTTATAATGCTTGATCTTTTGGAAGAAGCTGATGATTCCAAGAAAAGAGAGTTTATCAGGGACATCAAGTTTTCTTTATCCAAGATGCAGTGGCTTGTTGGAGCTCTTTTGAAAATGGCCAAGATCGATGCGGGAGCCGTAACTTTTGCTAAAAAGAGTATTCCCGTTTCTGAGCTCATAGACGATGTACGGCCGTCTGTGGCTATCTTACTTGATATCAATAACCAGACTTTGGAACAAAAAAACAATATAGAGATAAGCTGCGATAAAAGATGGACCGTCGAAGCCCTCACCAATATTATCAAAAATGCCATAGAGCATTCGCCAAACGATAGTATTGTTACTGTGGACTGCGGCGATAATCCGCTCTACACCTGGATTTCTGTAAATGACAGTGGAGCAGGACTAAGCAAAAGCTCTTATGCAGCTCTTTTTAGGCGCTTTGAATACTCCACCAATGAAAACGGCTTTGGCATCGGAATGCCCCTTGCACTTAAGATCATAAAAGGCCAGGGCGGCGATATCGATGTTGATTTTGGCGGAAACGGTCAGGGAGCGACCTTTACCATAAAGATGTTTAAGTGACTAAAATTGCAGAGAAAAGATTGTTTTTAGTCACTTTAGAGTCATTTTGATCCTCTAGGATATAAACATACAAAGGAGGAGAACAACTATGGCAGTACTTGAAGTAAAAGATCTTACTAAGAAATATGGCATGGGAGATGGCGAGGTGATCGCTGTAGACCATGTTTCTTTTTCTGTTGAGAGAGGAGAATTCGTTGCAATCACAGGTGCTTCGGGGTCTGGAAAATCCACTCTGATGAACATGATAGGTGGAATAGATACACCCACGTCCGGAGAAGTACTGATTGATGGCAAATGCATTTCGACCATGTCCGAGGATGAACTTGCGATATTCAGACGCAGGAACCTGGGCATAATCTATCAATTCTATAATCTTGTCCCAACGCTTACCGCAGAAGAGAACATCGTGCTTCCGTGGCGACTTGATGGCAGGAAGAGGAATGATGAAAAGGTAAAAGAGATTCTTTCTGTCCTTGGGCTTATAGAAAGAGCAGGACACCTTCCGGGGCAGATGTCCGGAGGCCAGCAACAGAGGGTATCTATCGGTAGGGCACTTATCAATGACCCGGCATTTATTCTTGCAGATGAACCAACGGGAAATCTTGACAGTAAGACCTCAGGAGAGATCATTGATCTTTTAAAATACACCAATGAAAAACTCGGGCAGACAATTCTTTTGATCACGCATGATGAGAAGATTGCCCTGAGCGCAGACAGGATCATCACTATCGGCGATGGCAGGATCATAAGAGACGAGGTGATGAAGAAATGAGACTGACAGCAGAGCTTGCACTTAATCAGATAAAAGGAAACAGGAAAAGAACTGTAGGAACGATTATGGCTACAGCGCTATCAGCAGCTCTTTTGACAGCTGTGATGTGCTTTGCTACCAGTGGATACAAGATGCTGGAAAACTTTCTTGGCCCCGGGCTTGGAGAATACGCCGGGGCATATCTTATGATGCTTGCAATACCCTCAATATTTTTAGGGCTTCTCATAGTGTTTATGTCTGTCACGGTGATTGCAAATATCTATGAGAACAGCATGGTTAAGAGGCTTGGCGAATTCGGAGTCCTGAAATGCATCGGCGCTACCAGAAGACAGATAAGGGAAACGGTTGTATTTGAGAGCCTTTGGATCAGCATTATTGCTATTCCATTAGGACTCATTGCAGGTACTGTGATAGGTTTTATCGGAGTAGGAATTGCCGGGAGATATATCTCTTACTTCAATGAATTATCTAAGAGTATCGTTATGCGCCCGGTTTCTTTTGAGCTTAAGTTTCATGTCAACCCGGTTACCTATGTGCTTTCCGCACTGTTTTCTATGATTGTTGTACTTATATCAGCCGCAAAGCCGGCAGGAAAGTCCGGAAGGATTACAGCTATAGAGTGCATAAAGGGAATTCATCTTAACCTGATAAAAAACATAACGGTCAAGGAAAATCCTGTTACCCTGCGGCTCTTTGGGTACGAGGGAACACTGGGGGCGGAAAATGTCGCAAGAAACAAGACCGCCTACAAATCAACGGTAAGAGCACTTGCGCTATCAATCATGCTGATAATGCTTGCAGGAAGCTTAAAAAATCAGGCAGACACTGCTATGAATTGGATGAGCTCCATGGGTGATGACATGCTTGTGGATTATGCATCCATAATGGATGAAGGGGTTAATCCGAAGACCGGAAAGCCACAGTCTGTGATTGTCAAACCAATCTCACATGATATAGCCCTGGAGATAACAGAGAAACTTAGAGCTTATCAGGATGGGTTTGAGATAGTAGGAGTTGGCTCGGACAGGGTGACCTACAAAACCATTCAAGATCAAAGCATCATGAACAGCGAGCTTTTATCCCTTCCGAAAATCGTGGACGATTATGGAGAAATAAAAACAGAGCTGCTTACGGCGGATGAAAAGACCTATGCGATGCTTTGCGAAAAGGCAGGTGTGTCGATTGGCAGCAACATCCTGATAAATAGCTACTTCTATAATGACAACGGCAGGATAAAAGAATTAGAGCCATTTGATGAGAGCATTAAGAAGGTTAAACTGATTGATTCTGATGGCGCTGAAAAAGAGCTGAATATCGATGGTATTTTACATAAGGAGCAACTCCCTTCCGGCGGCTTTGATTCCCTGTCACCGGATCCTGTGAGAATCATAGTGCCTTCAGGGAATATGAGAGGATTTACCTGGTATTCTGATCCGGAAGACGATGCTTCTTTTACCCAATATGCAAGAAAAATAATGGATGATTATTTTCCAATCCTCACAGAGGACTCTTATGTTGAGCAGGGATATTCAGTAAGGATCAGCAGGGCAGGACAAATGATCAAGGTCATGAATATCGCTATAGTCCTGGGAGAGATCATCCTTAGCGGGCTGATAATACTGCTGATGTTTATGGGCTTTGCCAGTGTTGTCAGTACACTTAGCGCAAACATCAGAATCAGACAGAGGGAGTTCGCGGTACTAAAAAGCATCGGAATGACAAGCAGTTCACTTGAAAAGATGGTTTACAGTGAAAGTGCTATCTGTTCCCTTAAGGGATGTGCTTATGGAATAATCGCAGGAATAATCCTGCCCTATGCAATCAATTTATCTGTGCGGAAAGTTTTTCCTGTAAGATATGAGCTTCCTTTACTATCGCTGTTTGGCGGTGTTTTGGTAGTTCTTGTACTTGTCATAATTATTACCGGCGTAGAAGTTGGCAAGATGAGAGGGCAGAATATCGTCGAAGATATCAGGAAAAACGTCAGTTGAAACAGATCATAAATAAAGAAATTGTAGAAAGGCTCGGAGGATTTCACAGCGCCAAGATACTTATGTACAGCGTAGATTTCGCAGAGCTTGAGGAAAACATGGAAAGAGCAATAGATGAATTTGTAAAAAGAGCTAAGGAAATACTTCAGGATAATCTGACGGGCATATATTTGCATGGATCTGCCGTGATGGGATGTTACAATCCGGAAAAGAGCGATCTTGACCTGATTGTTGTGGTGAATGAACCTATGACGGATGAGGTAAAGCGCAGGTTCATGGATATGGTTGTAGAAGTTAATCAGGAAGGCCATGAAAAGGGCATTGAGATGAGTGTTGTGACAAAGTCTGTGTGCAAGCCCTTTGTTTATCCTACGCCCTTTGAACTGCATTTTTCAGAAATGCACACAAACTGGTACAAGGATAATCAGGAAGACTATATTCAGAAAATGAAGGGAACAGACAAGGATCTGGCGGCTCACTTTACCATAATAAGCAAAAGAGGTAAGTGCTTGTGCGGACTTCCTATTGAAGAGGTGTTTGCTCCTGTTCCAAAAGCAGACTATTTTGACTCTATATGGGAAGACATTGCCGAAGCACAGGAAGATATCTTAGATAATACGATGTATATTATACTTAACCTTGCAAGAGTTTTGGCTTATAAGAAGGAAGGGTTGATTCTTTCTAAAAAAGAAGGTGGGGAATGGGCATTAAATAATACTCCCGAAGAGTTCCATCCGCTTATCCAAGCTGCCATGCAGGAATATGCTGATGCGGTGGACGTTTCCTATGACTACGAAGTAGCAAGGAATTATGCCGCTTATATGATAAAGGAGATCCGAAATGATCAGAGCACTACTTACAATGGATGATATTACAAGCAGGAATACACCGGCAATTTTAGATTATCTGGAAGAAAAGCAGATACCGGTAATCATGTTTGCCTGGGGCCAGAACATAGAGAAGTTTCATGATGAGGCTTTATATGCGGTAAAAAAGGGTGTTATCATCGGAAATCACAGCTATACACATCCCCACTTTTCCGAGATTTCTTTTGAGGAAGGGGCAAAAGAAATAGAGAAGTGCGAGAGCGTACTGAACGAACTGTATAAAGAGGCCGGAGCGACACGTAAGTTCAGACCATTCCGTTTTCCATACGGAGATAAGGGTGGAGAAAACAAGGACAAGCTCCAGAAATATCTTAAGGAAAACGGCTTTGATAAAGTGGATGATACAAATATCGCTTATCCTTGGTGGAAGGAAAGCGGCCTCGACAAGGACATAGACACATTATGGACTTTTGATTTTGCTGAGTATAACATCAGGCCAAACAGCGGCTTTACAATGGACGATGTATTTAAGAAGATGAACGATTTGAATCCTTCTTATGGTGGAGCCTTATTTGCTCCTGACAGTTATAACATTTTGCTTTTACACGCTCATGACGAAACTGAAGCTATGGCGCCTGAGTATTACAAACAGTTCTTGGATGAATGCCTTGCGAAAGGCGTTGAATTTGTTGCACCAGCGTTCATTTGAGATTGTTTAAGGATCTTTTCTTTTAGATTGGGAAATCATGGAAGAACTGTTTAGAATATTACTTACGAAATATGGTTTGGGAGAGCTTTGTGGAGATGCTTTGCCGGTATCAGGCGGTTTAATGCATAAGATGTATAAGGTTCAGACTGATACAGGAGTTTATGCAGTTAAGTGCCTTAATCCGGAAATCATGAAGCGCCCCGGGGTTTTTGAGAACTATGCCAGAGCAGAAGCATTGGAATCCATCCTTGAAGAAAATGGGATTCCGATTGTTCCTGCTTTATCTTTTGATGGGAAAAAGATGTTGGAAGCAGAAGGGAAATATTTCTATATCTTCAAGTGGCAGGAAGGCAATATTACAGGTCAGGACAATATTACAAAAGAGCAGTGTTATAAAGCAGGTGAGATACTTGGGAAAATACATGCTATTGATCCTCAAAATGTTGATGACTCTGAGCCTGAGCTTTCTGCGATAGATTTTAGAGAATATTTGAAAAAGGCTACAAAAAATGCGAGCCGCGTGTCGCAGGTGTTAGAAGGAAACATAGATCTGCTCGAATATGCTCAGGAAAAACTTAACGAAGCCAGAAAAATGCTTCCTGCCATGAAAGCAATCAGCAATGATGATATGGATCATAAGAATATCATGTGGGATAAGGGAGAGCCATTTGTAATAGATTTGGAGTGTCTGGACTATAGTAATCCGATTGCATCTTGCCTGGACTTATCCCTTCAGTGGGCAGGAACTGTGAATGAGAAATTCAGCAGTGAAAATCTGGCAGCCTTTTATATGGGATACTTGAATGCTTATGACAATGGATTCAGAGCTTACGATAAATTATTTGGTATAGCCTATACATGGCTGGAATGGCTTGAATATAATCTGAAACGCGCTCTTGGAATGGAAGGCGCTTCCGATGAGGATATAAAGCTTGGAGAGACTGAGGTGGTTAATACTATAGGCAGAATCAGATACCTGCATTTATTGGAGAATGATATCTGCGCAGTGCTTAAAGACCTCCCGGAACCGTAAGGACCAAAAGTTCAAATAACCTGTTGACTTTGCCCTTAGGGAAGGCTTTATCATCAATTCTGTCAAGAAAATACTACTAACAGGAGAGACAACAATGGCAAAGATTAACGAAGAAAAGTTTGTGCAGGAAGAATACAAGAAGGCAGACGGGTTGAATACAAGGATCTCGATTCATGAGAAGTATTCAACTAATAAGATGGGTGTCGGGAATTGGTATTTTACCAAGTATGAGATAAAAGACGGGATGAAGGTTCTGGAACTGGGCTGCGGAAGCGGTGCCATGTGGATGAATCACAAAGATGTTATTGGGAGATTCTCTAAGCTGGTGCTATCAGATCTTACCGAAGGAATGCTTGCCGAAACCAAAAAGAATGTGGGTGAAGCCGAGAATATCCAGTACGAAGTGATTGATATTCAGGATATCCCTTATGAAGACAGCTCTTTTGATATGGTTATTGCAAACTACATGCTCTATCATGTGCCTGATATTTCAAAGGCTCTTTCTGAAGTGAGAAGGGTACTGAAGGATGATGGAATCTTCTATGCAGGTACAGCGGGAGAAAATGGCATCATGGAAAACCTGATCAGAATGCTGGGACAGGAGATGTTCTACAATAACAGCTTTTCTCTTGAAAATGGTGAAGATAAGCTTAAGCAGTTCTTTTCCCAAATTGATATAGAAAGGTATCCGGATTCTTTGGCGGTTACGAATATTGAAGATTTGATGGACTATATCTATTCGGGCATTACGTTTAAGAATGAATGTACACTGACAAGAGATGAGGTTAGAACTATACTCACAGGCAAAATAGTGGACGGAGTACTGGTGCTCCCCAAGGATCCCGGAATGTTTGTGGCAAGAGGCACAGTCATGCTTGGTGAACTGCGTTGAGAAATGACTTCCTTTGATTTTATACTAATTTAATATTTCAGTGCACAAATGTATAGGATAATTGAAGAGAGGGCAGTCGATAAGCCAGACAATTATATATGTTTAATCGACGGAGGAGGACGACTTATGAAACGATCATTATCAATTATCCTTGTGGCAGCACTGCTTCTTGGCTGCATAGGGGTCGCAGGATGTGGAAAGGGAAACACTAAGGCCCTTTCAACATACTGGGCAGCAGATTCCCAGGCAGCAGAAAGCCTTCGAAACTATGTGACGAAGGTTACAAACAAAAATGATACAGAAAATTTCATTCCGGTGGAGGACCGTATCGCTGTATTTGACATGGACGGAACCCTCACCTGCGAAACTTTCTATACATACTACGACACCATGATGTTCATCAACTACTGCCTGATCGATCATCCGGAGAGAGTCTCGGGCGAGCTTAAGGCAGCAGCCCTGGAGATACAGCCGGGTTACACGGCAGGTGAGGAGCTTGCAAGGAATTTTGCCAAAGCCTATGCCGGTATGACAGTAAAAGAGCTGTATGACTATGCCGTGGAGTTTGGGCAGAAACAGACCGACAGTTTCGAGAACATGCGCTACATCGACGGCTTCTATGAGCCCATGGTTGAAGTGGTTAAATACCTCTATGACAACGACTTTACAATCTATGTAATCAGTGGCACAGAGCGCACTACCACACGAGCCATCGTTGCCAATTCCCCTATTAAAGAATATGTTGATCCGGCCCATGTAATTGGAACCGAGTTCGAGGTCAAAGTTAAGGGCCACGAAGACGTATCTTCCAACATGGATTTCAAGTATGCTGATGGGGATGAGCTGGTTATCACCGGTGGATTTATTCAGAAGAACCTGAATGCCAACAAGACCATCTGGATCGAGCGTGAGATCGGCCGTTACCCGGTTCTTGCCTTCGGAAACAGTGGCAGCGACACCAGCATGATGAACTACGCTCTGGATAAAAGAAATCCCTACCCCTCTGAAGCCTACATGGTAGTTGCAGATGACAACGTGAGGGAATGGGGCAAGCAGGATTGGGCGGAAAAATCAGCAGCCTACTCTGAGCAGGGATATGTTCCCATCTCTATGAAAAACGACTTTCTGGAAATCTATCCAGAGCCCATAAAAAGAGCTTCGGAGCAGTATATAGAGCCTGATTATGAACTAACTACGGAAGACAGCAACATTATAGAGTTCCCATCTCAGCCCGCAGAAGCTTCAGGACAGTAAGGAAACTGGCGTAGAATATGGTATTCAGAAATTGTTTGGATTTGCACTGATGTCGAAAGGAGAAATAAGCAGTATGGAAAAGAAAAAGGGTATACATCATGGAATATGTGAGAAAGCACCTGTTCTGGCAGTAGTCCTTGGAATGATTATTCCGTTTATTATTTTTGGTTGTTTAGATGGTATCGGAACCTCTTTGTTTGGAGAAGGGGCATTAGGATACCTGTTTTCTGCGTTTGTTGGCATTATTGTTATTGCGCTTGTCAGGTTGTGGTTCAGACCGGATTATAAAGGGGCAATAAAGCTAAATGCTTCATCCGGTGAAGTGATCAGATTATTAATACCATTTTTTATATATGTTGTTGTTTCTGCTGTTTTGTCGATTTTCTTTAACGAATTTGGTTTTGCCCCAACCGTTACAAAGCTGTGTATGGGTGCTGCGGCCGGATTTGGTGAAGAAGCAATGTTCAGAGCTGCAACAATCCCTATCGGACTTGGGTTTATTAAGTCTGAGAAAAGAGTCGGAATTACTCTGGGTGTATCTTCAGTTATTTTTGGACTATTGCATTTGGCAAATATTAAAGTTGGAGGCACTCCATCTGTTATAGCATTACAGGCAATTGCAACTACATTTACGGGAATCTATCTGGCTATGCTTTTTATTTGTACGGGTAGTATTTTACTTCCGATATTTGTCCACGCATTCTGGGATTTCTATTGCTTTACTACTGATACTACACTTGATAATGGAATTATGGCCCAGCAGCAGATTGGACTTTCTTTGATACTTGCAGTTGTTGTTAATATTGCCTTGGGAACAGCCGGTATCGTTATACTGTATAAAAACCGTGAAAAGATAAAGCAGATTTGGAATGAAAAATGGAGCAGGTGATGGCTCCTTGACTTCCTAAATATATTTTGCAAAACCTAATTGACAAATACCCCACCAGGGTATATATTAGTGACAAGCTAATATACCCCGGCGGGGTATTTTGATGCACGGGATATGACTATTTCTTTATTTTGAAGGAGGAAATATATGTCAGATTGTGAAAACAATATGGAGGAAATGAGTGGCTCTTGCCCACATTGCTCCGGTAAACATAAAGACAGAGATGATAAGGAAAAAAGAGACCTGATGAACAGGCTAAAGAGGATAGAAGGTCAGGTTCGCGGTGTTGAAGGAATGCTTGAAAACGATGCTTACTGCACTGACATACTGGTGCAGGTATCTGCGATTACCAGTGCTCTTAACAGCTTTAACAAGGTTCTTTTGGCAAATCATATGAGAAGCTGTGTGGCTGACAATATCCGTGAAGGCAACGATGAGATTATAGATGAGCTTGTGGTTACACTTCAGAAGCTGATGAAGTGAGCTGTTTGGGCAAGTGAACCCAGGTGCGGTGATAGTACAACGAGCCCACCGAAAGGATGAAATATGGAACAGTATAACGTAACAGGAATGAGCTGCGCTGCATGTCAGGCCAGAGTTGAGAAGGCTGTAAATGCCATAGATGGTGTTGAGAGCTGTGCTGTAAGTCTTCTTACAAACTCTATGGGGGTAGAGGGCAGTGCATCTCCGGAAGAGATAATTAAAGCTGTGGAGGCTGCAGGATACGGTGCAAGTCTTAAGGCTGCAAAGGCGGACAGCGCAAAGATGGGCGCTTATGAGGATGAACTGAATGATACAGAGACACCGGTACTAAAAAAGAGACTGATTGCTTCAGTAATCCTGTTGATTCCCCTGATGTATGTTTCTATGGGACATATGCTGTGGAACTGGCCTTTACCACCGTTTCTTGATGGCAACCATGTGGCAATGGGAATATATGAGCTGCTGATAGCTGGATTTATCATGGTGATAAATCAGAAGTTCTTTATCAGCGGTTTTAAGGGACTTATTCACAGATCTCCTAACATGGATACGCTGGTAGCTCTTGGAGCAACAGCTTCTTTTGCGTATAGTGTGTTTGCACTATTTGCCATGACTGGTGCAGTGATGGTCGCAGACGCGGATAAAGTTATGTACTACATGGATCAGTTCTACTTTGAGTCCGCGGCAACAATCCTTACGCTGATCACAGTTGGCAAAACCCTTGAGGCCAGATCAAAAGGTAAAACCACAGATGCATTGAAATCTCTCATGAAGCTTGCACCAAAGACTGCCGTAATACTGGACGGTGATACAGAGAGAATTGTTGGAATAGATGAAGTAAAAGTAGGAGACAGGTTTGTAGTAAGGCCGGGCGACAGTATACCCGTAGATGGTATTGTCAAAGAGGGTGAGAGCGCCGTTAATGAGTCTGCACTTACAGGAGAAAGTGTTCCTGTAGAGAAACAGACAGGAGATAAGGTCTCAGCTGCAACTATCAATACCTCCGGATATATGGTGTGCGAAGCTACCCGAGTCGGTGAGGATACCACTCTTGCCGGGATCATACGTATGGTCAGTGACGCGGCGGCCACCAAGGCACCAATCGCAAAGATTGCAGACAGAGTATCGGGGGTATTTGTACCGGCGGTTATCGGTATTTCTTTTGTCACATTTATAGTTTGGCTCCTGGTTGGACAAACCTTCGGGTACGCCATGGCCAGAGCGGTTTCAGTCCTTGTAATCAGCTGTCCGTGTGCTCTGGGACTGGCCACTCCTGTGGCGATAATGGTCGGAAACGGCGTTGGTGCCAGAAACGGAATCCTGTTTAAGACGGCAGCAGTTCAGGAGCTTACAGGCAAAACTCAGATAGTTGCTCTTGATAAGACAGGTACTATAACTACAGGTGTAATGCAGGTTACAGATGTAATCCCTGCAGAGGGTATCAGTGAAAAAGAGCTGATGACGATTGCCTATGCATTGGAATCAAAGAGTGAGCACCCTATTTCAAAAGCAATTATTGATCATGCAAAAGAGAGTGATATAGGACTTCAGGATACAACGGATTTTGAAGTGCTCTCAGGAAATGGAATTAGAGGAAAGCTCGATGGAGCGGCAGTTGCAGGCGGGAATTCGAGATTTATCACAAGTATTCTTGGAAATAGCGATGTATTAAACAGATTGGCTGTACAAAACACTTCTATAAAAGATGAAGCCAAACAATCCGGGACAGCGGCAGGCTGCATGGAAGGATTGTCTGCCCAGGGTAAAACACCGGTTCTTTTCACAAAGGATAATAAGCTGATCGGAATAATTGCTGTTGCCGATACCATTAAGGATGATACACCACAGGCGATTGCAGAGCTTAAGAATATGGGTATCCATGTGGTAATGCTGACCGGCGATAATGAGATCACAGCAAGGGCAATTGCAGATCAGGCTGGAGTGGATGAAGTTATCGCAGGTGTACTTCCGGATGGAAAAGAGGCTGTTATCAGAAAGCTTATGGAGCAGGGAAAAGTCGCCATGGTTGGCGATGGAATAAATGATGCCCCGGCCCTTACTAGGGCAGATGTCGGAATTGCCATTGGAGCAGGAACAGATATTGCCATAGATGCAGCAGACGTAGTGCTTATGAAGAGCAGTATCCGCGATGTTGCGGCTGCGATCAGGATTTCGAGGGCTACTATCAGAAATATCCATGAGAATCTGTTCTGGGCGTTTTTCTATAATGTAATAGGAATACCCCTTGCTGCAGGCTGCTATGTAGCTGCCTTTGGATGGACTCTGAATCCGATGTTTGGAGCAGCGGCCATGGGACTTTCAAGCTTCTGCGTAGTATCTAATGCACTGCGCCTTAACTGGATTAAGGTACATGACGGAAGCAAAGACAAGGCTGTAAAGAATCCAATTGAACAGAAGATCATAGAATCAGCAGATGTTCAGACTGATAATGATATAAATGAAGATGAAACAAAAGAAAAGGAGATTAAAGAAATGAAGATCAAGGTAAATGGAATGATGTGCGCACATTGTGAGGCTCATGTAAAGAAGGCTCTTGAGGCCATCGACGGAATCGAATCAGCAGTAGCTTCCCACGAGGAGAACACGGTAACTATCACAAATTCCAAGGATGTGGATGAGGCTCTTATCAAAGCCGCTGTTACAGAGGCCGGCTATGAGTACGCAGGAATTGCATAAATAAGAAGAGGGGCGTCGCCAAGATGATTGATCATCCAGAGCGACAGCCCCTTGTTTTTTGAATGGATAGTCACATGGACTACCTTAGTATCTATTGTGCACCCTTTCGGCGAAGCACATCATATCCTTCACATGAATCTCTTTGCCGTCATCTAAAATAGCTGTTCCGCTGAGCCTTCCAAATACCTGATGCTGGTCGGAAACTATGGCCTTAAAATCAATGCATGCAGCTCTGTCCAGCACAGGAACGAAATCCATTTCAAAGCGCCCATCGGAGGATGAGAACTTCCATGGATCAGTATAAGAAGTTGCCGGAATATGGAAGGTGACGTCGTCGAGCTTATGCACTTTTCCGTTGTAGAAGATGACGTTCTCTGAGGCAGCAGCCGTGTTTCCAAAACCATATCCAATATTAAAGCCAAAAGAATTACCGTCAATATCGCAGTTGCCGGATCCCCAGTTCCAGGTGTTGTCGTAGGTCCACACACCGCGGCCCCAGTCCAGAGTTCCGAAATCAGTCTGCGGATTGAAAGTATATCTTTTGCCATCAAATTCCATGAACCCGGAAGCTCGCATGGAATTGATTTTCTGGTTGTAGTAGAAATGGTGCTTCTTATCCCATGGGGTTGCTATGACCATGGAGTCCATTTTTGGCTGTTCCAAAGTGATGTCGCAGTCAAAGGGCTTGGAGTCCAGGAAGTTTTCAAGGTGACAGGTTATGTGCCTTGTCCCGTCCAATACTTCAAACTTCATCTGAAGTCTCTTATCTTTATAGCTGGTCACGCCTTTATCTGAAGAGGATGGAAGACCTATTTTTCCCAAAGGAAAAGTATTAAGCACAGTCTCCGTATGTTCCCAGGGCTTATCCTCAAAAGAAAGCAGTGAAACTGACTGAAGACCAATATATCCGTCATCTGAAATAGTGAAGGCTCCGGCGAATTTGTCGGAAAGAACAAGGTAGTAATCCCACTCCTTGATGCGCCACTTAGGGGCTTTGATCATACTTCTGTCATAGGTCTGCAAAAGACTCCTGGACCAGCCGGGCTCAGCTAACTGCCCGTTTTCATCAAGTAGTGGATGAACAGTAGTTACTTCATGATTTCTTCCCATATACATCTCCATTCCGCCGTTTTTACGACAGGCAAAATCCCCAAAAACCAACATGAAATACCAGCTAAAACCTATCTTTATTATAGCAGAATTGCGCTGTAGCAAGATAATGATATAAACAATGATTATAAGCCACGATAAGGATTGCTTAATTCTTTTTTACTCAGCGCAGTGCTACAATAGCAACAATTAAGACAGGGCAAGCACTTGAGGGCTTAGGAGGAGAGATTATGACGGGCGTTGACAGAAATTATTTAACAGAGGCGCAATTACAAAAACTGAACGAGCTGTTATCGGGATTAAAATACGGCACGATTACTATTATTGTTCAGGATGGCAAAGTAATTCAGATAGATAAAACTGAGAAACACAGATTTTGAGAATTAGCTTTTATATGAGCGAAGCTGACTGGAAGGACCGGAGGTTTTGGTGATTTGATCACGCAAGACTTCCGGTCTTTTTTTGCTTTGCGAAAGACATAAATTTCTTCAAGGAGGAATACAGGCATGACCTATGATAACGCACTGCCGGATCTTGTAGATCCGCTTGAACACATATCTAACCAGCATCCATGCTTTGGAAAAGGTCCAAATCTGAACAAAGGAAGGATTCATCTTCCGGTAAGTCCAAGCTGTAATATACAGTGTGCTTTTTGTAACAGGACAAGAAATGCTGATGAGAAAAGACCCGGTGTGACGCAGGAAATCTTGAGCCCACAGGAAGCTTCGGAAATAGTTGATAAGGCGCTTACCCTTTGCCCGGAGATTACAGTTGCGGGAATTGCAGGACCGGGAGATACACTGGCAAGCGACTATGCAATAGAGACCTTCAATATCATAAAGAAAACTCATCCTGAGCTAATTAACTGCCTTAGCACAAACGGTCTTCTCCTGGAAGAAAAGGCTGAAAGACTCATTGAAGCAGGAGTAAAGACAATAACGGTTACCGTTAACGCAGTGGATCCTGAAGTCTTGCAGCACATAGTTTTGTGGATACAAAAGGACGGAGTGATCTACAGGGGAAAAGAAGGAGCGGAAATCCTTATTGCAGCACAGAAGCGTGGCATTAAGAAGACCAAAGAGTTGGGAGCCATGGTAAAGGTAAACATGGTTCTTTGCCCGGGAATAAACGATCAGCACGTGGAAGAGGTTGCAAGAACCGTATCAGAGCTTGGAGCCGACTTCATGAATATCATTCCACTTATTCCACAGCATAAGTTAAAAGATCTTAAGGAACCCGGATGTATGGAGCTTCACGAGGCAAGGCAGAAGGCGGAGAAGTACATTAGAGTGTTCAGACACTGCCAGAGATGCCGTGCTGATGCAGCAGGAATCCCCGGAAAAGTTGAGATTTCGGATAAGCTTTACAACCTGAAAAAGCTAAATGCAGAAAACACTTTTTCACACGGCTGATGAAGTATAGGAGCGAACATGAAATATTTGATAGCGGTGGCATCATACGATGGTGCAAATATAGATCTTCACTTTGGGCATACAGGTACCTTTAACATAGTTGAGGTCACGGACAACAAGGAGTGGGATTTTATAGGAGAAAGACAGGTAAGCCTCGGATGCAACGGGGAATGCGATCACAATCGAATATATGAGGTGGGAGAGAGTCTTAAGGATTGCAAGTATGCTCTTTCAGCAAAAATAGGCCCTGTGGCTGCTTCGATACTTAGAAATCTTGGAATCACAGCACTGGAGATCGAAGCCCCTATAGATTATGCAATAGAAAAACTTATGATCTACGACCAGAGAAAGGTTAACGCCAATAGATAAACAAAAAGAATCGGAGGAGATGAAAAATGGCAAAGGTAGCACAGGATTTGACGCAGCTTATAGGAGGAACACCCCTTCTTAAGCCCAACAGGTTTTTGAAGGTTCACGGCTTGGAAGCAGAGCTTTATCTAAAGCTTGAATATTTCAATCCGGCAGGTTCGGTAAAGGACAGAATTGCCTACGCAATGATAAAAGACGCTGAGGAGAGAGGAATACTTAAGGAAGGATCAACTATCATCGAACCTACATCAGGTAATACAGGCGTAGGACTTGCCTTTGTCGGAGCAATCCTCGGATATCCGGTAATCCTTACAATGCCGGACACCATGAGTATTGAAAGAAGGACTCTGGTTGCTGCTCTTGGAGCACAGGTAATCCTTACCCCGGGAGCACAGGGGATGAATGGAGCCATAAGACAGGCAGAGGCTCTTAATGCCCAGATTCCTAATTCAGTTATCCTTCAGCAGTTTGAGAACCCGGCAAATGCTAGGACTCACGAGGAAACAACAGCTCAGGAGATCTGGAACGATACCGACGGAAAAGTTGATATCTTCGTAGGCGGAATCGGTACAGGCGGAACCATTACAGGAACAGGAAGAGGACTTAAAGCCCACAATCCTGACATTAAAGTAGTCGGCGTAGAGCCCTGGGAGTCAGCTGTTTTATCCGGTAAGCCATCAGGACCTCACAGGATTCAGGGTATCGGAGCAGGCTTTGTTCCAAAGGTTCTGGGTCTGGATATTCTGGATGAGATACTTCCTATCAGAGGTGATGAGGCAATCGATGCATCAAGAGAGCTTGGAAGATATGAAGGACTCCTTGTTGGAATTTCATCGGGAGCTGCAGCCTGGGCAGGCTACCTTCTTGCAAAGAGACCTGAGAATAAGGGCAAGACAATTGTAGCACTGCTTCCTGACACAGGAGAGAGATACCTTTCAACGGATCTTTATAAATTTGGAAACAATATCTAATTCTAGGAGGAGATGAAAAATGGCATGTTATGTTGAACGTCCCAGAACAACGTGTGCTTTGGGCGGCGCGATAGCTGTGATAAATGCTTTACCCGGTGTGACACTGGTAAATCATACGGCTATTGGATGTGGTGGTAATTTGTCCGGTGCTATTTCCGGCGGAGCAGGCAACATGGGTGATGGAGTTTTTGCAGGCTCGCATATGCCGAGCTCAGCTGTTGGAGAAAAAGAAGTAGTGTTTGGCGGAGCTGACAGACTTACAGAGGAAATTACAAATGCCCTGGATGTAATCGATGCTGAGCTATTCGTGGTAGCAACAGGCTGTATGACTGAGATGATAGGTGATGATGTTGAAGCTGCCGTAAGAAAGGTTCAAAATCCCAGAAAGCCGGTTATATCTATCAGTACTCCTTCCTTTAAGGGTGATGCCTATGCGGGCTACGAAATAATTCTTGATGCGATCTTTAACAAGTTCATTCCAAAAGCAGAGAAAAAGGAAGAGAAGCTTGTAAACATCTTCGGAATCGTGCCCGGATTCGATCCTCTTTTCAGAGGTGATTTAAGAGAGATACAAAGACTTCTTGAAAGACTTGGACTTAAGGTAAACACCTTCTTTACAGCAGACCAGACCTTTGACAATGTACTTAATGCTTCTAAGGCATCTCTCAATATTCTTCTTTCACCGGTCTGGGGAACAACAGTTGTAAAGAATTTCGAGGAAGTACATGGAACTCCTTACTTCCAGACAACACTTCCAATCGGTGCGCTTCAGACAGAGAGGTTCCTAAGAAAGCTATCAGAGCATATAGATATTGACCCGGCGCTCCTGGAAGAGGTGATCAAAACTGAGACAGATGAGTATTATGAAGACTTCATAAGGGCGTCAGATACAATCGCCAATAGGCAGTGGTTCTTTTACTCAGCAACAGTTACTAATTCCAACTATGCGATTCCCCTTGGAGAGTTCTTATACAAGGAACTTGGCTGGCATCAGGAGGATACCTTTGTTACAGATCAGCTAAAGCCCATAAAGAAAAGAGCTCTTGTAAAAGCTTTTGATGAAACCGACTTTGGTTCAAAGCTCACACTTGATACAGATACCCAGAGAATAAGCAGAACTCTTAATAAGACGAGGCCAAGAAATCAGGGACAGAGATACTGGGATAACAAGACTCCATTCTTCCTTCTGGGCAGCAGCCTTGACAGGGCAACAGCTGCTGAAGTCGGCGGAGTTGCACTTCCTGTCAGCTTCCCGCTTAGCTCAAGGCTCATAACAACCAGAGGTTATGCAGGCTTTAGGGGCGGACTTGCACTTGTAGAAGATATTTACAGCACATTACTTGGATGATAGGGAGGAGAATGCGAAATGGCTGAAATTCAAGATAAAGAGAAAAATTACTATACCGCTGCGATGCCTCCTGTTAGAGATACCAGGCTGCAGATTGCAGATACGTTCCACGGATGCTCCTGTGAAATGTCTGATTGTCTAAGGTCCGGCTGTTCACTTAAAAAGAACAGAACCTTCTGGCAGACCAATGCCTGTCAGATGTCACTTACACTGATGATGTGCTCCACAGTTCAGAACTCGGTTATCGTTATGCACGGTCCAATAGGATGCGGTACACAGCTTCACGGCCTTTCCGCCAATGCAGCAAAGGGTAAGGCGACAAGAGGAACCCCTGACCAGAAGCCACCGGTATGGCTTACAACAAACCTTGGTGAGACTGATGTAATAAACGGAGGTGAGAAAAAACTCCAGGAGACAATAGAGTATGCTGACAGAACCTACAGACCTGAAATAATCTTCGTCATTGCAACCTGCGCACCAAACATTATAGGAGATGACGTTGAGAAGATCGTCAACATAACAAACGATACCTGCGCAGCTCAGGTTACAGCACTTCACTGTCCGGGCTTCAGGTCAAGAGTTGTATCATCTGCCTACGACAGCTTCTATCACAGTCTTATCAGACATATAGGGTTTAAGCCGATTCCTTATAAGGACTATGTTCCAAATAACCCGGCAGATCCTTCCGCAGAGCTTGGAGATGCAATCTTTGATTACAAGGTAAAGCACACGGTAAATCTATTTAACGCCACATCCATAGGGCCTCAGGATGAAGCAGAGATAGTGAGACTTCTTAATGCCCTGGGACTTAACGTTAGGATCTATGCTGAGTATTCAAGCGCCGATGACTTCAGGATGCTTCCTTTCGCAGCTCTTAACGTGAGCCTTTGTAATATGCATGACGACTATATGCTGAAGTTCCTTGAGCAGGAATACCACATGCCTTACATCATTGAAGGAATGCCAATCGGCCCTGATCAGACAAGGAAATGGCTTGTAGCTATAGGTAAGTTCTTTGGTCTGGAAAAAGAGGCTGAGCTCCTTGCAGATTATGAGGAGAAAAAGCTTACTGAAGCGATTGAACCTCTGATTCCTTCATTCAAGGGAAAGAGAGTACTTCTTGGAGGCGGCGCGGTGAGAGTTGCAGCAGAAGCAATCGCTCTTAACAGAATCGGACTTGATATAGTCAGCATCAGAGGCTACAACATCGATTCCAACGCTAATCCGGTATTTGATGACCTGGGAGATGAGCTTCCTGATGTACCACTTACAGTAAGTAATCAGGCTTACGAATTTGTAAACCAGCTACTTCAGAACAAGCCTGATCTCGTTATAACCCATAACGGATCTCTGGGAATTCCCGCAAGACTTGGATTTCCTGCAATACAGCTCTTTGATGTGGGAGCATCGTATTTTGGATATACAGGCTTTTACAGCCTTGCAAAGCGCATAAGATTTGCTCTTGAAAATAACAACTATGCCGAAAACATCGCAAAGCATGCGCGCCTTCCGTACAGAAAGGAATGGTACGAAAAAGATCCATTCACATATCAGAAGGATTAACTATAAGAAAGAGGAGAATGAAAAATGGCAAAGTACAGACAGATCGCTATTTACGGAAAAGGCGGCATAGGTAAATCAACTACTACCCAGAACCTTACTGCAGGCCTTGCCGAGCGTGGAAAAAAAGTAATGGTTGTTGGATGTGACCCCAAGGCAGATTCCACAAGACTTCTTCTTGGAGGACTTGCCCAGAAGACAGTTCTTGATACTGTAAGAGCTCAGGGCGAGGATGATATCGAACTTGAAACAATCGTAAAGACAGGTTATAAGGGAACTCTTTGTGTGGAGTCCGGCGGACCTGAACCCGGTGTAGGATGTGCAGGACGAGGAATCATAACATCCATTTCAACTCTTGAAAACCTTGGTGCTTATGAGGAAGAAGACCTGGATTTCGTATTCTATGATGTCCTTGGAGACGTTGTTTGCGGAGGCTTTGCAATGCCTATCCGTGAAGGTAAGGCAAAAGAGATCTACATCGTAGCAAGTGGCGAGATGATGGCTCTTTATGCTGCCAACAACATCGCTAAAGGTATTGCAAGATATGCCCAGTCCGGAGAAGTAAGACTTGGCGGAATCATCTGCAACTCAAGAAACGTAGATAATGAGAAAGCTCTTTTAACAGCATTTGCAAAAGAGCTGAATACAAAGCTCATCTACTTTATCCCAAGAAACAACATCGTTCAGCATGCGGAGATAAGAAAGCAGACCGTTATAGAGTTTAAGCCCGATGCTCCACAGGCAGAGGAATACAGACAGCTCGCAGATGCGATCATCAATAATACTGACTTTACGATACCAACACCTATGACTCAGGAAAGACTTGAAGAGATTCTGTTTGAGTTTGGTCTTATGGATATTCCTGAATATGTAATCTGATATATTAGTCACCCGATTAGGAGGAGAAAAATGAAAAAAATATTAGCGCTAGCCCTTACAGGAGCTTTAACACTGTCTATTGTTGCCTGCGGAACTGCTGTTTCCGGAAATACTGCCGCTGAAAATACTGCCGCTGAAAATACTGCGACAACCCAGAGTGAATCTAATGAGAGCACGGCTGATGCAGGAAAGACTACCGAAGTAGAAGTTGCAGATTACTCTGCATTATCTGCCGATGAACTTGATAAGTTATACAGCGAAGAGGCTGCAAGCAAAACCACTATTCATATAGGCTACAGCGGAGGTCTTTGCCAGGTTGCCCTTCCGGTTGCACAGCACTATGGATTCTTTGAGGATGAAGGTCTTACTACAGAGCTGACCTCTTCTGAAGATTCAAGAGACGCTCTTGCAGCAGGCAAGATTGACACCGCAGCAGGAATGATAGCTCAGTGGCTCACATCAGTCCAGAATGGAGTTGACATCAAGTTCACACTTGGACTTCACACAGGCTGTGCTGCAGCAGTGGTCCTTCCTGACTCAGAGTATCAGGGCTTTGAAAAGGGTATGAAGGTTGGATTTGTAGGAGCCTTCGGTGGTGTATATCACAATATTGCCAACAGATTTGCGGCCCATGATGGCTTTACAGAGGAGGATTTCACCTGGCTTGGATTTGATGAAAGTGCAGTACTTCTTGCTCTTCAGGATGGAGAGGTTGATGCAATAGTTGTCAGCGAGCAGCTTTCCAAGAATTGGGAAAAAGAGGGAAAGGTAAGACAGATAAGATCGCTTACAACAGACGATGATTTTAAGGATGAAGCATGTTGCGTCCTGGGTATTTCAGGAAAGTTCCTGGAGGCCAATCCTGTTGCCAGCTACAAGATATCAAGAGCAGTTTACAATGCTTCAAACTGGCTTGCTGAGAGTGAAGCTAACAGAGCTGATGCAGCAAAGATGCTTATCGAGAATGGATACATTTCCGGAACAGAGGAATATGCACTTGAGCTTCTCAACTACTATAAGTTTGGTTTAACACCTGAAGTTACCGAGAAATCACTTTATGACTCGATCGATGAGTACACGAAGCTTGGAGTTCTTGATAAAAACGCAGACGCAGAAGCATTTAAGAAAAAAATCTATTACGCTTATAAATTCTAAGAGGAGGGGAACCTGTGGCCGAGCATATTTCACTACAACAGCTGCATGATCTTGAGGCAGAAAGAAATAAAAAGTCAACACTCCAATTGACCATAGACAGGATAGTGGCTGCACTTCCCATTTTTGCCGGGATACTTCACATAGCTGAATATCTTTTTATTCCAAATTATGGAATGAATACCTGTACTTATGTGTACGCTTATTTCCTTGGAATCGGTGTACTTATCTGGAGCATTCTGTACGTGATATCTTTTTTCAGATCAACACTTTATGAAAAGCTCCATTACAAGTCAGCACTGTATACAGTTCTTTTCCTGTTTCTGATGGCTTATGATCTTTTGACCTTAAAGAGTGGAAGACTGATAATGCCATATTTTCCGTGGCTGGATAAGATAATCAATTCCATCATAGCTGACAGGATCAAGCTCCTTGATAGTGCTTATCATTCACTTAAGCTCCTGTTCACCGGTTATTTAGGAGGCGTTTTGGCAGGACTTATATGCGGAATTGGAGCCGGCTGGTCCAAGAAGATCAGGTACTGGATAAATCCTTTTGTGAGGATCCTTGGTGCTATACCTACCACAACCTATATGCCGATCATCATGATCCTTGCAACATCTCTTTTCGGAGGAAGTGCTTTCCTTATCGGTCTTGGAGTGTGGTTCCCTGTTACAGTATCTTCTCTTACAGGTGTAAGCAACATCAACTCTCATTATTATGAGGTAGCTCAGACTCTCGGAACTTCAAAGCTGGGTATTCTGTTCAGAGTAGTAATACCTGCCGCTATGCCTACAGTATTTGGAGGTCTTACACAGGGTATGAGCGTAGCCTGCATCACACTTATGGCTGCTGAGATGATGGGCGTTGAATCCGGACTTGGCTGGTATATCAACTGGCAGAAGGGCTGGGCAGAATTCGGAAAGATGTACGGAGCAATAATAATAATCTGTTTCATCTTTGTTATCGTAAACAGCCTTCTTAATGTAATTAAGGGAAGAGTACTCAGATGGCAGAAAGGAGAGGCCTGATGGATAAGGGACATATAGAAATAAACGGCGTTACCAAGATATTCAGAAGGACTGACGGAATAGAGACTCTGACTGCCCTTGATAATGTGAACCTTGATATCAAACCCGGGGAGTTTGTATCATTCGTAGGTTCAAGTGGTTGTGGTAAATCCACAATGTTAAGGATCATTGCGGGACTTGAAGTGCCTACCATTGGAAAGGCTATATGTGACGGTGAGGAGATAACAGGCACCAGTTCAAAGAGAGGCCTGGTTTTCCAGGATCATGCTCTTTTCCCCTGGCTTACTGTCTGGGATAACGTCTTGTTTGGCCTTAAGTCAACAGGAAAGGGAAAAGAGAAGCAGGAGCTGGCGGAATACCTTCTAAAGCTGGTAGGACTTGAGAACTTCAAAAAGTCCTATCCCTACCAGCTCTCGGGAGGTATGTCCCAGAGAGTTGCTCTTGTAAGAGCTCTGGCTAATGAACCGGATGTACTTCTTTTGGATGAGCCTTTGGGAGCCTTGGATGCTTTCACCAGAATGAGTATCCAGGATGTGCTCATTGACCTTTGGAAGGAGAGAAACAATACTATGATCCTTATAACCCATGATGTGGATGAGGCAATTTACCTATCCCAGAGGGTTGTGGTCATGTCTCCGAGACCGGGACGTGTCATTGAAAATCTTAAGATTGAACTTCCTTACCCAAGGAACAGAAGTGACCTTAACTTTACTTATTACAGAAATCACATTTTGGAACAGCTTGATTTTGCACATAAGGCAGGACAGATAGAATATGTGATCTAAAAAATACGAAAAAAGATTTGCGAGGGATAAAACTATGAAGAACAAAGCTATTGCTATTTTTACTATAATTTTCGGGCTTTTGGCAGCTATTGGCCCAAGGACGATATTTCCTGTCTGCAGCGCTGCTGAAATGAAAATGAGATGCTATTATACAGCAAATGCTGAGCTTGTTGTCGGAATTCTGGCAGCTGCAGTCGGAGCAGCTTTGTTATTTGTTGCAGACAGAAAACTAAAGATTGCATTATCGGCTATAGTATCCATCCTTGGCCTTCTTATCATCCTTTTCCCTACTGCAATTACCGGCGTGTGCGGAAATCTAATGATGCACTGTGTTTCTTTGACAAAACCGTCACTTATAGTAATCGGAGTGTTTGAGATTCTAACAGGCGTGGCATCCGTGATTTTTAGTTTACAGATTGATGATTTAGATGTTGAACTGAAGGTAAAAGAAATTGCGAATAATAGATATAGCGCTTAAAAAAATTAAAAATGACAGAACTGGTGGGGTTGCGGCACTTGTATTTGCCATTGTTTTGTCTTTTACCATATTCGTCGGAACTATCCTTTCTAACAGCCTTTCCGCAGGTTCGAATAATCTTAAGGACAGGCTGGGAGCGGATATAGCAGTAGTTCCCAAGGGCCAGGAACAAAACTATCAGGGGATTCTTCTTAGCGGAGAACCGGTAGAATACTCCATTGAGCGAAGCCTTGAGGATGATATCCGTGCTATAGACGGGGTAAAAGAGGTTACGCCGGTGGTCTATCTGGCAAGCCTTGCTGCTACCTGCTGCTCGGCGCCTGTTCAGATCATTGGCTATGATCCAAAGACTGACTTTGTTACGACTCCCTGGATATCCGAGAAGTACACCACGAGCTTGAGCGACGGAAATCTCGTTATCGGAAGCAACATCGCTGTAGATGATAATAATGAACTGTCCTTTTTCGGGAGAAAATATGGTGTAAAGGCTAAGCTAAACAAAACCGGCACCGGGATGGATAAATCTGTTTATGTAACCTTTGATGTGATGGAGCAGATGATTGCTGATGCAAGGGATAAAGGCGTTGAATTCGGGGATAGCTCATTGGGAGATGGAGACGGAAGGATAACCGACAGCTACGTTTCGGCATTCCTTGTAAGAGTTGAACCAACTGCCAATCCTGAATATGTATCAGCCCTTATTCTCAGGAATACGCCGGCAGGCGTGGTTCAGAGCAGGAATGTTATCTCGTCAGTCACAGATGGAATTGGACTTATCTCTAAAGTTATTGCCGTTATCATAATAGGAGCAATGATACTTTTCACCATTGTCACTGCGGTTTTGCATCTTTTCAGGACAAACATTAGGAAAAAGGAATGGGCAACCTTCAGAATGATGGGAGCTTCTGATAACTGGATATTAGCGCTTATTGTTACAGAGACTATTCTTCTTTCTTTTATCGGCGCTATCATCGGTATCGATTTGGGAGCACTCATTATCTTTTCATATAGTGAGTACATTTCGTTTCAGATTGGCCTTCCATATATTACTTCCGGATTTGCAGATATATTAAAAGCTGTACTTATTAGTGCTGTATTTACATTGGTAAGTGGAGTGGTCCCGGGAATAATCGCAGGGATAGTTGCCGGCGAGACCGAGTGCTATGAACTAATGCGCGAAGGAGAGTTTTAAAATGTCGATTGTCGCAAATAGCGTTATCAAAGAGTATAAACGAAGAGAGAAGAAGTTCAGAGCGGTTGATGATGTCAGCATCGAAGTTCCAAAGGGAAAGATAACTGTGGTGATGGGTCATTCCGGCAGTGGAAAGAGCACTCTTATAGGAATCTTATCCGGAATGATCAAACCTGAATCAGGGGCGGTATCAATTGACGGAAATGATATCCAAAATAAGAGCAACAGGCAAAGAGACAGGATAAGAGCTTCGGAGATTGGAATGATACCTCAGTCTCAAAGCCTGATAGGAGGCCTTACAGTTTATGAGAACATAAGGCTTCAGTCGGCATTTTCTAAGACCGGAACCGAAGCTGATGGAAAAGCATTGGATGATATGATTGAGGATTTGGGACTTGAAGAGGTCAGAAATATGCTTCCACACAGGCTTTCAGGTGGGGAAATGAAAAGAACTGCAATAGCAAGAGCTTTGTCCGGAAACCATGCTTACATATTTGCAGACGAACCCACAGGGGAGCTTGACAGTGAGAACTCCGATCGTGTAGTTGATGCTTTTCGGAAAAAAGCTGATGAAGGAAAGGGAATACTTATTATAACCCATGACAGCCTTGTGGCTGATAAGGCTGACATCCTGTATCACATGGAAAATGGAAAACTTAGTAAATAACTGTTAAAACTTAATGGTTTAGGGCTATAATAAGAATAATTTGACGCGATGGGAGGCAACACCTATGAAGAGCAGCTTTGATGTACTGATCGACAGGCGGGGAACATCATGCCTTAAGTATGACTTTGGTCTGGAGAGGAAGGGACGTGACGACCTTCTTCCGCTCTGGGTAGCCGATATGGATTTCAGACTTCCTGATGAGGTTATAGAAGATCTGCAAAAGAGGGTGAGTCATGGAATCTTCGGATACACGGACCCAAAGGATGATTACTATGATGCCCTGAATCGCTGGTTTTCAAAAAGGCATGGTTATACTGTTGACAGGCAGTGGAATATTATAACTCCCGGCGTTGTCTATGCTATTTCTATGGCTATAAGAGCCCTTACAAAAGAGGGTGACAGCATCCTTATCCAGCAGCCTGTCTATTATCCCTTTGCAAGCATGGTAAAGCTTAATTACAGAAATGTTGTGAATAATCAGCTGGTATTCAATAAAGAAGCCGGAAGATATGAGATTGATTTTGACGATCTTGAAAAGAAGATAAAAGAAGAAAAGGTAAAGATGGTTCTTTTCTGCAGCCCTCACAATCCGGTGGGAAGAGTGTGGACTAGGGAGGAACTTCTAAGATTTGCAGATATATGCAAAGAAAATGATGTATATATTTTCGCAGATGAGATTCATGCGGATTTTGTTTATGAGGGGCATAAGCATATATCATTTATGACTTTGGACGATGAGTATAGAGAAAAACTCATAGTAGGAACATCTCCAAGCAAGACATTCAACATAGCGGGACTCCAGATTGCAAATATATTTGTTCCAAATGAGAGCGTAAGAGATGCTCTGAAAAAAGAGAACGACGCAGCAGGCTACAGCCAGTGCAATGCGATTGGGCTGACGGCAACAACATCTGTTTATACAAAGGGTGAACAGTGGCTAGATGAGCTTCTTCGGTATCTTAAGGGGAATGTGGATTATGTCCGCAGCTTTTTGCAGGAGAAGCTTCCGCAGGTCAAACTCATCGAACCTGAAGGAACATATCTTATCTGGCTTGATTTTTCTGAGATAGTGAAAGACCACAAAGAGCTTGAAAAGCTTATAGTAGATAAGGCTCATCTTTGGCTTGATCCGGGAATCATCTTCGGAAGAGAGACAGCTCTTTTTGAAAGAATCAATATCGCAGCACCGAGAACGACGATCGAAAAGGCGCTTGATCAATTATATAATGCTGTTAATGCATAAGAGGAGAGAAAAAGTATGGATTGTAGTGGTTGTAATAAATGCACTAATGCCGTTTGCAGCATAGATACCAAGTGTCAGCTGCTAGATAGAAGTCTGATGGATCAGTGGGGAGCAGTGAGCTTTCCGATTTATCAGACTGCAACCTTTGCGCATCCGGGACTTGGAGAGAGCACCGGCTATGATTATACGAGAATGCAGAATCCGACAAGGCAGCAGCTTGAGACGGTTGTGGCGACGCTTGAAAACGGCAAGGATGCAATTGCTTTTGCCAGTGGAATGGCAGCTATTGCAACCGTTATGGAACTGTTTAAGCCCGGAGATCACTTCATAATCGATGAGGATTTATACGGAGGTAGTATCCGCCTTTTTAACGAGATCAGTAAAAAGAATGGGCTCGAATACACTGCCATTAACTTAAGCAAGGAAGATCCCACGCCTTTCATAAAAGAGAATACAAAAGCGATATACCTTGAGACACCAACAAATCCGATGATGAATGTCACGGATATTGAAAAACTCTCAAAGATTGCAAAGGAGAAGAATCTCCTTCTTATTGTAGACAACACCTTCTTATCTCCCTATTTCCAAAATCCACTGGACCTTGGCGCTGACATCGTCATTCATTCCGGAACCAAGTTCCTTGGTGGACATCACGATACCATCGGAGGCTTTGTGGTGGTTAAGGATGAAAAACTCGACGAAAGGCTGCGTTTCATCTACAAAACCACAGGCGCCGGTCTTAGTCCTTTTGACAGCTGGCTTATCTTAAGAGGAATAAGAACCCTGGCGGTCAGACTTGACAGAGCTCAGGACAATGCTCTTAAACTTGCAAAGTTTCTCAAGGAAAATGAGCATGTAACAAGAGTCATATACCCGGGACTCCCTGAACATCCGGGATATGAGATTATGAAGAAACAGGCCAGAGGCTTTGGCGCGATGATCACTTTTGAGGTGGAATCCGAAGAATTTGCAAGGAAGATTTTAAACAATGTTCAGCTCATCTACTTTGCAGAAAGCCTTGGCGGAACAGAAACACTTATCACATATCCGATTACTCAGACTCATGCCGATGTTCCAAAAGAGGTTCTTGAAAAGAACGGAATAAGCGGCAGACTTCTCAGACTCTCAGTAGGAATCGAGGGAATAGAGGACCTTATCAAAGAACTCACAAGAGTATTTGAATCATGATAGGGTAAAAGACAAGGTTATACGTAGCCATAAGTTTTATTTGATTTTACGATAGTGACTCCTATGCTAGTATTTACTCAAGCAAAGGAAGTCACTATTTTTTTTACCGAAGAACCTACCAGTCCGGCGGGTGAAAGAGGAGGAGATTATGATAAGGTTTGAAAACATCAATAAGGTCTTTACTCAAAAGAAAAATACAGTAAATGCTCTTCAGGATATAAACCTTGAGATTGAGACCGGAGACATATTCGGAATCATAGGTTTTTCCGGAGCAGGAAAAAGCACACTTCTAAGAACGATCAATGCACTTGAAAAACCCACATCGGGAAAGGTCATCGTAGATGGAGATGAGATCTACAGCTTAAATGCAAAAGAGCTGAGGGCAAAAAGAAAGAACATCGGAATGATCTTTCAGCAGTTCAACCTTCTTGAGACCAAGACAGTTTGGGAGAACGTAGCACTTCCTCTTAAACTAAACCACACACCTAAGAAGGAAATAGAAGAAAAGGTCGACAGGGTATTAAAGATCGTAGAACTGGAAGACAAAAAGGATGCATATCCTAGTAAGCTTTCAGGAGGTCAGAAGCAGAGGATCGGAATTGCAAGAGCACTTGCTACAGAGCCAAGCATTCTTCTCAGTGATGAGGCAACAAGTGCACTGGACCCAAAGACAACAGATTCGATCTTAGCTCTCCTTAAAAAGATAAACAGAGAGCTGAACATCACAATCGTAATTGTCACCCACGAGATGAACGTAATCTCCAGCATATGCAACCATGTGGCAGTTATGGAAAACGGCAGGATCGTTGAGCAGGGAAATGTAATCGATATCTTCAGTGAGCCGAAGGAAGACATTACAAAGAACTTCGTTAAGACGGTTATCCAGGATGAGGTTCCTGAAAAACTCATGCAGAGCATATATGAGGATACAAGAAATTACAAGCTCCTGCGACTTAAGTTCCTTAGCTCGGATTCAACAGAATCAGTTCTGGCACAGGTTAATAAGAAGTTTGATATTGAGACAAATATTCTTTTTGCAAACATCAGTGAGATTCAGGAGAGAATCCTAGGAATACATATAGTACAGATTCTTGGAACCGATGCAGAGATAAAAAGAGCTGAGAATTACTTCACACTTCACGGTGTAGAGTACAAGGAACTGGATGAAAACAAAGAACTTTTAAGGGAGGTGGGCTAAATGGCACAGATAGAAGAATTCCTCGGAATACCCATGGAAAAGATATATACATCAATACACGAAACAATCTACATGGTAAGCATTTCACTTATAATCGGCGCAGTCCTGGCATTTATCATCGGTATTGCTCTGGTATTTACCAAGAAGGGCGGCCTATATGAAAACAAGGTAGTGTACACCATCATCAATGTGATCATAAACGTAGTAAGAAGTACACCTTTCGTAGTTCTTTTGATAGCTGTAATGCCACTTACAAAGGCTATCATCGGAACAAGAATCGGACCTACGGCAGCAATTGTTCCACTTACTATTTATATAGTTCCGTTTCTTTCAAGACTTATCGAGAATTCACTTCTTGATACCGGAAAAGGAATCTATGAAGCAGCAAAGTCAATGGGAGCAACACCGTTCCAGCTGATCTTTTACTTCATACTTCCTGAGGCAAAGGGATCACTTATCTTAAGTCTTACAACAGGAATTGTTGGACTTATCGGATCAAGTGCAATGGCAGGATATATCGGAGGCGGCGGGATTGGAAGCCTGGTTCTGAACTACGGCTACAACAGATTCAACTTTGAACTTATGTACAGCCTTGTTATATTCCTTATCCTTATCACACAGATCATTCAGAGTATCGGCAGCAACCTTGCTGTAAAAGCAAGAGTAAGTAACTAATAACGGAGCAAAGCGTGTTTTACGCTCACAATAAAATATATATAGGTAAACGGAGGAGAAAAACTATGAAAAAATTAACTAACGGACTTAAGAAGATTACAGCTGTTGCACTTGTTGCAGGACTTACAGTAGCATCACTTACAGGATGCGGAAAAGGAGCAACAGCAAGCGCCAGCGCAGCAGCAAATGATAAGAAAGACCTTGTTTATGCAAAGGGCGTTGGCCCATACACAGAGCTTTTTGAAGAAGCTATTATTCCTATCCTTGAGAAACAGGGATACACCTTCACAGTTACAGAGCTTGATCTTAACCAGGCAGACGCCGCAATCACAGCAGGCGACGCAGATGTATCAGTAGAACAGCACTCGGCATTTATGAAAGCATACAACGAGCAGTCAGGCGGAAATCTCGTAGCACTTTCCAAGATTCCTACAGTACCTGCTTCAGTATTCTCAGAAAAACACACATCTCTTGATGAGGTGGGCGAAGGTCAGGTAATTGCAATCCCTCAGGACGCAGGTAACCAGGCAAGAGCATTCGTAATGCTCCAGGATCTTGGCTGGATCAAGCTTAAGGAAGGCACAAACTTTGCTACAGCATCAGCAGAGGATGTTGAGGAGAACCCTCTTAACCTTGAATTCTATGAGCTTCAGACAACCTACATCGCTACAAGCCTTTCAGATTTCGACTACGGCGTGATCACAGGAAGCATCGTTTACAACGCAGGTATCGATCCTTCAACAGCACTCTTTAATGAGAACCTCTCAGAGGACTTCTGGCTTCAGGTTGTTGTAAATGCGGATAACGCTGATACTCAGTGGGCAAAAGATATTGTGGCTGCATATCAGTCTGAGGAATTCCTTAACTGGATCAACGAAAACAACGGACCTAAGTACAACGAACTCTGGTCAATCCCATCATATAACTAAGCATTATAGAAATCCTTTGAAGCTCGCATCTGATGCGGGCTTCAATTATAAAAGAATAAACAGACGGAATTGGAGGCTATAACAATGGATGCAATAGAGAAAAGAATAATCGAGATCATTGATTCACATAGAGACGAACTTATTGATTTCGCCAGAGACGTATATGACCATGCGGAGCTTGGCTATAAAGAATTCAGAACAGCCGAGAAGTTCACATCTTTTACCAAGAAGCTTGGACTTGAGACAACAGAAGGTCATGCGGTTACAGGCGTAAAGGCATATCTTAATAAGGATAAAAAAGACAACGTGAGCCTTGCCCTTATCGGAGAATTGGATGCACTGAGAATCACAAATCATCCTCACTTTAATAAGGAAACACAGGGAGCTCATTGCTGCGGACATCACGCTCAGCTTACCGGAATTGCAGGAGCAGCACTGGCCCTGGCTGATAAAGAAGTAGCAAAAGCCCTTGATGGTCAGGTTGTATTTTTTGCAGTGCCTGCGGAAGAATATGGGGAGATTGAGTTTAAGAATAAGCTTAAGGATGAGGGGAAAATCAAATACGGTGGAGGAAAGTGCGAGCTGATAAGGATCGGAGCCTTCGATGATGTAGATCTTTCAATTGCACATCACAGCGGAAACGGCGATAAGATTACTTTCAGCCAGAGAAGCAACAACGGTTTTGTAAGTAAGGTGATCAAGGTTCACGGAAAAGCAGCTCATGCGGCAGCAGCTCCCGAACTTGGTGTTAATGCTCTTAATGCAGCGTCTCTTGGACTCTCAGCTCTTGGCTATCACAGAGAGACCTTCAAGGATACCGATCATGTAAGAATCCATCCTATCGTTACAAAGGGCGGTGACCTGGTAAACGTCATTCCTGATGAAGTAGTTATTGAGACACTGGTACGCGCAGGTAATGCAGATGCAATCATCGATGCAAGCAAGAAGACTGACAGAGCGTTTTTCGCAGGTGGAGCAGCCCTTGGAGCCACAGTTGAGATTGAGACAATGCCCGGATACCTTCCTACACTCCCTATAGCTCCGGATAAAGAGCTGATGGAAGCAGCGAAGATTGCAGCAGGAGATAAGTACGAGGTTGATGTGATAGATGATGCAGGCTCATTTAGCGGCGGATCAACTGATGTGGGTGATCTTCAGCATATACAGCCGGTATTTACTTTTGGAACAGGAGGAATAACAGGAAAGTTCCACGGTGCAGACTTCGAAGTTGCTGATGAAGAGCTGGCTTACATCGAGACAGCCAAGGTATTTGCTCTTTCAGCCTACAGGTTCCTTAGGGACAATGCAGGCACAGCAAAGAAAATCGTTAAAGACTACAAGCCAAAGCTTACAAAGGATGAATATGTAAAGCTTCTTGATTCCTTTATTAAGACCGAAGTTAAAGAGTTTGAGTGATATAAAGAGATTAGTCCCCTTAGGCAGTTGCCGGAAAGCAGCCTCCTAAGGGGATTTATAATGCGCAAAAAGAAGTAGGAAACCTGCGGTGATTTCCTACTTCCTATATACAATATGAAGCGCCTGATCTTGTGTCATGCTATCTTCATTTCTTCAAGCTTTTGAAGTATGGCATCTGAGAGGCTCTTGTGTCCTTTTTCGTCCATGTGCTCGTCATCTACATGACTTGGGGAGGCAAAGTCTGAAGCTGCCAGGAAT
>JAEEGL015519446.1_pt1 | contig 35365 bp, 27 predicted proteins | sample 9134231 | NCBI WGS metagenome assembly JAEEGL01 (sample SAMN16246548, study PRJNA631951) | gut metagenome | biome: gut microbiome; feature: rumen; material: fiber-attached | host: Bos | place: Iran: Karaj | collected 2018-10 | reverse complement strand
GCCTGACGGTATCGGGATAGGAAGATGCTGCAAAAATGCGGATATTTGCGTTATGGGATGTCCGCCCACCCCGGATGCCATTTTGAAACAGCTCAGGTCACGCTGACAACCCCGGAAAGGATAAATATGGATTTTGCCTCGGTCGAAAAAGATGCTTTACGAGGATACTCCGGCCGGACGGATGGTAAGTAATGGTGAAGGAAGAAATATGGCACAAAAAACAATGGGAGCTTTGACACCAGCTCAACAGGATAAACTTGACAGATTAAAGGACTATATCAGGGGACTGGGCTCTTTGGCAATTGGTTTTTCCGGTGGTGTAGATTCTGCTTTGCTGCTTTTTGTTGCCCATGAAGTTTTGGGAGACAAGGTGATTGCTGTTACAGGATCAGATGCATCAGTACCTGAAAGAGAGCTGAAAGAAGCAAAAGCCTTTTGCGCTGAGCGTGGAATACGACATATTATCTGTACAGTAGACCCCTTAAAGGAAGAGGAATATCGGATCAATGGTCCGGATAGATGTTATTTTTGTAAACACGGCATTTTTACGGAAATTAAAAAGATTGCGGACGAAAACGGAATAGCTTATATGGCCGAAGGGTCAAACATGGATGATATAGGTGACTATAGACCGGGACTCCGGGCAGTTGCTGAGCTTTCGGTAAAAAGTCCGTTACGAGAAGCCGAGCTGACAAAGGCTGATATTCGTATGATTTCAAAAGCGTTAGGTTTACCCACATGGAGTAAGCCGGCCTATGCATGTCTTGCATCAAGATTTGTTTATGGTGAAGAGATTACTGAAGAAAAGCTTAGAATGATTGATCAGGCGGAGCAGTTTTTGATAGAAAACGGTTTTTTGGAAGAACGGGTTCGTATGCATGGGAACATTGCAAGGATAGAAGTCCCCGCAAAAGATATAGAACGTCTTGCCGCAAAAAAAATCCGAGAAAGAGTTTATAAACGCTTTAAAGAAATAGGCTTTATGTACGTGACTCTTGATATGCTGGGATATCGGCTTGGCAGTATGAATGAAACACTGAAAACAGGACAGGAATAACACAAACAGGGAGCCAATATATGCTTGATCAGTTTTCAAGAACACAACTGCTTTACGGCGAGGAAGCAATGAATTATTTTGCCTCCTGCCGTATCGCGGTGTTTGGGATTGGAGGTGTAGGCGGCTATGTGGTAGAGGCTCTTGCACGTTCCGGGATCGGGGCACTTGATCTGATCGATCACGACAAAGTATGTCTTAGCAATATAAATCGGCAGATCCTGGCGACCGCGAAGACTGTCGGAATGTACAAAGTGGATGTTGCAAGGGAACGGATTTGCGAGATCAATCCGGACTGCCGGGTTAGAACTTATAAGACCTTCTTCCTGCCGGATACACAGGATCAGTTTGATTTTGGCGAATACGACTACGTAGTGGATGCTATCGATACCGTGACCGGGAAGCTTACTATCATTGAGAAAGCAAAGAAATCCGGTGTTCCGGTCATTTCATCCATGGGTGCCGGCAATAAAGTTAATCCTGCGGCATTTGAAGTCGCAGATATTTATGAGACTTCCATATGTCCTTTGGCAAAAGTAATGAGGAGGGAATGCAGGAAACGTGGAATCGAATCTCTGAAGGTTGTTTATTCCAAAGAGGAACCTATACGTCCTACAGAAAGCAGAGATATCCCGGGATCTACAGCATTTGTTCCGTCTGTTGCGGGACTCATCATAGCAGGAGAGGTCATAAATGATCTTGCTGCAAAAGCAGAAAGGGTTGGAAAAATACTTGGTTAATTCGGATTTGTATCGCCGGGATGAAGTAACGCTTATCACAGCAGACAGGGGCCGAACCGAAACCGAGGCCGTTCTTCTTTGCGAGCATGAACTCGGTGTAGTTGTCAATGAACAGTATGTTATGAGACTGATATGTACCGATCAGTATCTGAACGAACTTGTAATGGGCAGACTTCTGACAGATGGATTCATAGAAAGCGCGGAAGATGTATATAAGATCCTGTTCTGCAAAAACAGAACCGAAGTCAGCGTTTTTTTGAACAATGATATCAAGCTTGAAGCGGTTGTGAACGAAGAGAAGAGTTGCTGTACGGGTAATAAGATACTATACTCGGTCAAAGGACGCAGACCGTTCAGAGAACTCCCCAAGCCTGATTATAAGCCTGAATGGATCTTTTCAATGGCGGAACGGTTTGAGCAAGGAACAGAACTTCATGATATTACAGCCGGTACGCATTCGTGCATCCTTGCGCGGAAAGGGGAAATATTGTTTACCTGCGAAGATATCGGAAGACATAATGCAGTGGATAAGGCTGTTGGCTACGGATTGAGTTCAGGTATCCCGCTTTCGGAATGCATCCTATATACATCGGGCAGGGTACCTGTTGATATGGTTGAAAAACCGATTGCTGCCGGGATACCGCTCCTGGCGTCAAAATCCGTACCAACGGCGGAGGCTGTGGATCTTGCCCGGAAATACGGCCTTCTGATAATAGGCAATGCTCGGCCGGACAGCATGAAAGTTTTTTAGCAGTACGGTGGGGTATCGCGCAAAGGATAAGAAAAAGAGTAGTAATAGAATGAAAAACGAGTTTCTGATATAATTCTTATTGTATACTGACGGTTGTATGCTTGCAGGAGGAAAATATGCAATCAGATTTAGTTATCAAAGAGAATGAATTGATCGATCCGTCGAACTATCCTGAAGACCAGCGCAGTTTGGTAGATGATTTTAACGCGCGCATCCGACGTCTGACGGGTATCATTACAGGAATCGGAAAAGAATATCATACAATCTGGGTCATTAACGCCAATACAAAGAAGATGTATCTGTACCGTTCAACAGGCGAAAATACGAATCGTTTTGCCGTGGAACTGGGATTTCGATTTGATAATTACGACCGTTATATTGTTGAATATGTGGACCGATTCGTAGTAAGCAACATAGAGAGCATCCAGAGGGATACGAAGTTAGATGTCGTGTTTTCGCGTATCAAAGACGGAGATCTGTTTACGCTTGATTATATGCGTTTGGCTGATGACGGGAATATGTCCTACCATCAGATGGCTTTCGCACTGGCAGGACAACCGGGAGAAACGGATAATTTCATTCTGGCTTTCCGGGATATTGATAAAGCCATTCGTAAGCATATTTCCGATAAGCGCTACTTAAGAGAACAGTTGGATATCGTGGAGACCTTAAGCCGTGATTACTACAATATCTTTAAGATCAATCCCCAGACGGGAGAGGTGGTGATCTTGAAGCTTGACGGCTATGTTACAAAAGGTATGGAGGGCGCGGGCGAAAAGATATATCCCTATGATGTGCTCTATAAACAATACGTGAAGGATCGTGTTTATTCCGAGGATCAGGAGTGGATGTATGATGCCATATCTCTGGACACGGTTAAAAGCAAGCTTTTGGATAATCCGGAGTATGTTTCCAGTTACCGCGTTATGGATAAGGGCGAGGTACATTATTATCAGTTTACGTATATTCTCATCAACGCCAATATTCCCACCAGCGATATGCTGGCCGCTTTTAAGAACGTAGACGACATCGTGGCCTCAGCAAAGGAGCGACAGAATCTTGAGATCCTGGCAAGCACCGATATAATGACAGGTATTCTAAACCGCGGCAGCGGCGAACGAAAAGTGATTGATGCTATGGCAAACAACAAAACGGGAATGTTCTGCATCTTGGATGTTGACAATTTTAAGGATATCAACGATGACTTTGGCCATAATGTCGGTGATAAGGTGCTCCGTGGAATTGCGGATGTGTTAAAAAATATCTTTCGAGATGAGGATATCATCTTCCGTTTGGGCGGTGATGAATATGCAATGTATGTTATGAATTTAAATGATGAAGAAGCCGGTAAGGCGGTAATGGACCGCGTCTTTAAGGAAATCGCCAAGATGGATATTCCGGAACTTGGGGGAAGAGAAATCTGTGTCAGCGCCGGTGCTGTGTTCTTCAAGGAAGGCGATAAGTGTTCTTTCGACGAACTTTATAAACTGGCGGATAGCGATGTATATGAGAGTAAAAAGATCAATGGAAGCACATTGAATTTCAGATAAGCAAACTGCAAAATACTTTTTAATGGTCAGCAAAAAATACCGGGTTTCCCCGGTATTTTTACTTAACGTCTGCGATGTGATGAGGGATAAAAACTGGGACAGTAGGAGTGGAGTGGACACCAGCTTGCCTCAATACCGCCAAACGCAGCGTCTTCGGCCGAATCAAGCGGTTCAAGCTCTACTTCCGTTCCTCCGGAAATAGCGGAAAGCATGTCATCGCTAAGCTCGATTGATGCTTCTTCAAGTATGGACAACGTTTCTTCCTTCGATTTAACTTTTCCAAGCTTTTTGAGAGTGCCCTGATCAACATTGCTCAATAACTCATCCTTCAACATTTTCAACACGTCTGTTTTGCTCATATTAGTCACCTCCGTGTGAGCATTATATCAAAAAACTCCAATTATCAGCAAAGCCTTCTTTGTTATAAAGACCGCAATGTTATAATTCATAGTAAAAGAGTTTTTTGGTTTGTCTGACTGATTTGTTAACCTTGCTTTCGTTCGCATTACGAATAAAAATGTATTATAATATAATAATGACAGACGGGGGGATGTCATCTTCATCAGAAGAGTGGAGAGATTCTATGAAAAAGGACAATTCGTCACACAGGCAAACAATAGAAGATACCCTGAATCGTCTGTATCTGTCTAAAAGGAACGCGCCCCAAGCGGCGTATTGGACTTTAGTCTTACTGTATATTCTGGCTGTGATCATTATCGGTGTTACGGCGGGGTCTGCAAAAGAGTTTATGATCGCAGGTCAGCCGATACCTATATATACTTTTGCCGGAGTTCTGTCATCATTGTCCAATATCTGTGTTATATTTCTTGCTGTTTTCTTTGGTAAAGCCGGCATAATCACATCATTTATCTTGTTGCTGGGTGAACTGCCCATGATCTTGGCCGGGGTTGTTCTCAGGCATAATATGACCAGTGTGCCCGGAATCTTTGGGAATATTCTGGCACTGATCGCGGTGATCATCATTTATCTCAATAACAGAAAAGTAGCAAACTATGAGAAGGTCTTAAGAGACCAGGCTGTCACAGATATTTTAACGGGCCTTCCAAACTGGTTTGCAGTTACCGAACTCATTGACGCACTTGTACAAAGGAAGGAGCCATTTGCCGTTGTGTCTATCGACATGAACGGTTTCAAGAGTATCAATGACACTATGGGATTTGAAACCGGGAATAAGGTTCTGATAGATGTTTCTCGGAAATGGAAGAACATTGCGGATAACGGTCTTTCGGGAACAATGGATTTTATTGCACGTCTGAACGGAGATGAGTTCTCGCTGATCATCCGTCGCTTCAGATCCGAAGAGGACATTCTGACAACCATCAGGCAATATGAAGAAGTTCTGAATGGGCAGATGAATTCCTTCGGATATGATTTTTATATATCTGCCAGCTTTGGCTATGCGGTTTTCCCGGATGATGCTGACAGTTTGGATTCCGTGGTTTCCTTTTCCGACATGGCCATGCATGAGATCAAAAATGCCGGAACAGGTGAGCATATACTAAAGTTTACACCTGAGCTGCTGAAAAACGAGCATACGCTTGAGATGGAAGGAAAGCTCAGAACGGCTCTGGATAATGATAACATCTTCTTTATGCTTCAGCCGCAGTATGATATGTCGCATAAGTTACGAGGTTTTGAGGCATTGGCACGCATGCGCGATGATGACGGAACGATCATCCCGCCAGTCGAATTCATTCCTGTCGCTGAAAAAGTGGGCCTGATCGACAGGATCGATTCGGTGGTCTTTAAAAAGGCATCAGAATTTGTTGGAGAACTGGCAAAACAGCACAATCTGGATGTGACATTGAGTATAAATATATCCGTAAGACACCTTATGAAAAAGGATTTTCTGGAGGAGATTAAAAATCAGCTTGCTCAATGCCACCTTCCGGCAGACCGGATTGAGATCGAGATCACAGAATCCGTCATGATCGAGTCTTTGGACAAAGCCATGGATTGTATTGAGGCTCTATGTGATTTGGGAGTTCAGATCGCAATTGACGATTTTGGAACGGGTTATTCTTCGCTCAGTTATCTCAATGATATTCCTGCGAATCTGCTCAAGATCGATAAGACGTTTATTGACGGCTTGACCAGCAGTGAAAAGTCTAAGCAGTATGTGGCAGCGATCATTTCTCTGGGGCATATAATGGGTTACAAAGTTATCTCCGAAGGTGTAGAGGAAAATGATCAGCTCGAGGGTTTGAAGCAGATAGGATGTGATTTTGTTCAAGGGTATATATGGGGGAAACCGTTACTGCCCCAAGACGTTGAAATACTTGTTTCGGAATTATAGTTTGTCCGGAATATGGCTGATTTTGCAAACCATTAATATAATACGCCGTATTGACACTGACAATCAGTGTATAATATTATAAAATTGTAACAGCGGTATATCAAAGGAGGGAGATAACAAACATGACTGTTGAAACAAGTAGAAAAATTCTTAAGATCTTTGGTATCATATCGATTATTATCGGTGCTCTTGGAGCGATCATTGGTATCGTTGGTGTTGTTGGTGGTGGAGCTCTTGCTTCGGCAGGAGATGATATGTCATTAGGAGTTGGAGCTGCTGCGATCATTGTCAGCGTAGTCCTTCTTTTATCGGGCATCGTAAGTCTTATTGAGGGAATATTCTCTGTACGGGCCGCAAATGACGTTTCAAAGATCATGCCTGCATGGGTATTTGCTATCATTAGTCTGGTTTTCAGTGTGGTTGGTATTTTCACGAATATCAAGAGCGGAACATCTTCCATCGTAGGTGCAATTATAGGTTTAGGAATAAGTGTACTTATATTCGTTGCAGCAAATACGATCAAGAAGTCTTTGTAATCAGATAATGGTCAAGAAGAAGACTCGGTCCCAATATTGGGATCGAGTCTTTTTCTTGTTGTGTGACACTTCTGAGACATAGAACTAACAAAACTGAAATACAAACCGTTTGACCTCGAGAATAGATACGCTTCGAATGGTCATTCCAAATCGTCTGTTTTTCACAAAAGAAGAAAGCCCAGAACCGTTGATTACAACAATTCTGAGCCCTCTATAGCAGTGCGGAAGATGAGACTTGAACTCACACGGGCTAAGCGCCCACAAGATCCTTAGTCTTGCTCGTCTGCCAATTCCGACACTTCCGCGAACCGTCATCTTTCGACGACTTGAATATAATATCAGAGTATAGTGCCGCCGTCAATAATATTTTTTTGTGACGGCGGACTATTTTTCGATCCGTTGTTTCTTGCGGAAAAAAGAGCGGTTTATTATAATGAATTGAACCAAACGATTAGGCGCGGACAGGGTCTGCGGCAGGAGGATGAAGATCATGAAGATAGGAATACTCGGATACGGAAATCTCGGAAGAGGAGTGGAATGTGCCGTAAGGCAGAATCCCGATGTGGAGCTTGCATGCGTGTTCACCAGGAGGAACCCGGCTGATGTGAAGATCAAAACGGACGGTGTTCCCGTATATAGTACGGATGAGATCGAAGCTCATAAGGATGATATCGATGTACTTATAATATGCGGCGGAAGCGCAACGGATCTTCCGAAACAGACTCCGGAATACGCGAAGTATTTTAACGTTATAGACAGTTTTGATACACACGCCAGGATACCGGAGCATTTTGCAAATGTTGACAAAGCTGCCAAAGAGAGCGGTCATACCGCACTGATCTCCGCGGGATGGGATCCCGGGATGTTCTCGCTCAACAGGCTCTATGCCAACTGCATCCTTCCCGAAGGCAACGATTATACGTTCTGGGGCAAAGGTGTCAGCCAGGGTCATTCGGATGCGATAAGAAGGATACCGGGTGTTAAGAACGCCAAACAGAATACGATCCCCGTTCCCGAGGCACTTGATGCGGTTCGACGCGGCGATAATCCGGAACTCTCGACGAGACAGAAACATACGAGGGAATGCTTTGTCGTTGCCGAAGAGGGAGCCGACAAGGCAGCAATCGAAAATGCTATAAAGACAATGCCGAACTACTTTGCGGATTATGACACGACCGTTCATTTCATAAGTGAGGAAGAACTCGAGCGTGATCATTCCGGTATCGCGCACGGAGGATTTGTCTTCAGGACAGGTGTTACGGGGCTTAACAAGGAGAATAAGCACGTTATCGAATACAGTCTCAGGCTCGATTCCAATCCCGAGTTTACCGCGTCCGTCATAGTCGCATATGCAAGAGCGATAGCAAGACTTCACGGTGAAGGAAACTTTGGCTGCAAGACAGTATTTGACATCGCACCCGCATACTTAAGCCCTCTTGACGGTGCCGATCTTCGGGCGCATCTGTTATAAGCAGGCAAAGGGAAAGGTCAGTAAATGGAAATTGTAGTTCTTGTATTGGGGATAGTAGGATTTGTAATGTCCTGGGTCATAGTGGGAGTCGCTCCGGCACTTCTTGCGATCCTGTTCGGGCTCGGACGCCTGGCATATAAAAAGAAACCGCTTAGAAAACTGGGTAAATTCGAGATCATTCTCGGCATCATATTTGCGGTGCTGGCAATCGGCGTCAGCGTGTATGTTTACGTATACGGGATCATGGATGTCGACTTCGTCAAACTCGTGCGTGAATGGATCACGGATATCCTTCCGTTTTCTTGATTTTCTGCCGTGATGAGACTATAATAGTCACATAAGTGCTTTTGCATAATTATTTCATTCAAGGAGAGGGTAACATGGGTGTTAAAAAGACTAACAAATCAAAGAGTAAGGCAGTCGGATCAAAGCTTAACATGCGCATTACGCTGCTGCTGTTTGTACTTATACCGCTTCTGTCATCATCGATCATCATCAGTATTATGACAATCCGGGCCTCAAGTAACGAGATAACGGATTACAACCATAATTCGCTGATCCAGGTGATAGATGAGGTCGGAACCTCATTCGATGCACTGTGTGCGAGCAACAAAGCCGCACTCAAAGCATACACCTCGGCTCCGATCATCAAAGAGGCGTTAAGGGTTCAGGATAATCCGATCATCTCTTTAAGAGCCCAGTCTTATACTCTTGATTATTTCAGCAAACTTGAAAACTGGGAGGGAATTTATCTCGCCGACTGGAATTCCACTGTTTTGGCTCATCCCAATAACGGTGTCATCGGAATGACACTAAGAGAGGGCGACAGCCTAACGGGACTTCAGAATAGCATGCTTAATTCTCCCGACGGTGTGTTCAATACGGGTATCATCACAAGCCCCGCATCGGGACAGCTTATCATGTCAATGTACACACCGATTCTTGATGATGACGGAACACCGCTCGGATTTGCAGGATGTGGATTCTACATCAAGAATATCGCCGAGCTGATAACCGATGTCTCGGATCTTGGCCTTTCAAGTGCATATATCTACATAGTGGACAAGGAAGGCACAATGCTGTATCACCCGGATGAATCCAAGATCGGCAACCCTGTTGAGAATGCAGCAGTCAAGGGCCTTGTTGCAAAGCTTAGCGCAGGTGAACATCCCGCTCCGGATGTTATATCATATGAATACAAAGGTGCCAACAAGTATGCCGCGTACTATATCGGAGAGGGAGAACATTACATCGCTGTCCTGACCGCGGATGAGGATGATGTGCTGTCGGGCATCTCGCATATCAAACGGAATTCGGTCATAATCTGCCTCGTCTGCATACTTATATTTACATGTATCGCACTTGTTATCGAGAGGATCATATCCGTTCCGCTCATTCAGATATCGAAGTCTCTTGAAGAACTTGCAACCGGTGATGTTACGGCGACCTGCAATGCGAAGTCGCATATCAGGGAGACCGTCAGCATCCTCAATGCTTTCAGGACCCTCAAGGGAGCGCTCAATACTTCTATGAGATCGGTCAAGGATTCCGCATCCGTTCTTAACAATGCGATCGTGAACGTTGACGGGATGACCGGCAACAACGTTGAATCCGTTTCACAGATCAATATGGCGATCAATGAGGTTGCGCAGACATCCCAGAGTGTTGCCGAGAATGCTCAGACAATGGCTGAGAAGGCTGCCGAACTCGGCGGAGATATCGAACTTCTCAACGACAATGTGCGGAAATTGTTTGAGGCATCACAGACGATCAAGAGCGCTAATAACGATGCGACCGATTGTATGAATTCGGTATATGCCGGAGCAAACGAATCGGTTGAGGCTATGACGAATATCAATGCCAAGATCGCCGAGACGAATTCGGCAATTGAAGGTATCGGTTCCGCGGTACAGGCGATCGAATCGATCGCAGCTCAGACGAACCTTCTGTCGCTTAACGCTTCAATCGAGGCAGCCCGTGCCGGAGAAGCAGGACGAGGATTTGCGGTTGTTGCGGATGAGATCAGAAGTCTTGCTGATTCTTCGGCAGAGTCGGCCAAGGAGATCAAGCAGATCATAGAGAACGTCATAGAGCTTTCAAACGGTACAGTCGATATCAGTAACAGGGTATTTGATGTCATCAGCAAGGAGCAGTCGGATATTGAGGCGGCACAGGATAAGTTCAATCAGCTGTCAGAGTCTGTTGAGGCTTCCATTGCCGAGATCGATACGATCAGACAGATGACGGACAAGCTCGACGCTATCAAGGCCGACCTTGCAAATACGACAACAGAGCTCGGTGCCATTTCGGAAGAACTCGGAGCTTCGGCAGAGGAAGTTGCAGCTTCATGTCAGACAGTTACGGATGCATGTTCGGATACTCAGTCGTCAACGGCCGAGATGAGAAACATCAACGAAGACATGAGCGCGGCGATCGACTTCTTCAAGCTTTCCGATCTGTAGGATACTGCACAACATAATATGTACACCGTACTTTACCTGCATCATCCGGTGCAGGTAGAGTTTTGTTAAGGGGAAATACCGGGGATGCTCAAAGACAGGGACATCAGGGAGCCGTTGTTTTACTTTCTCGAAGAGAAGTACGGCAAAGTCCGCATACTTGAAGAAAAGAATATCGGAAGGTCGAGAGCCGATGCCGTCATGATAACCGAAGATGCGCTCTTCGGAATAGAGATCAAGAGCGATGCGGATACATATGCAAGGCTGTCGCGTCAGGTCAAGGATTACGACTGCTTCTACGATAAGAACATTGTCGTTGTCGGAACCAGTCATGCGCTTCACATCCGTGAGCATGTGCCCGAGCACTGGGGTGTGATCACGGTTGAACTCGTCGACGGGGACTATGATTTCTATGTTCTTAGGGAACCGTCGGAAAACGGGAATGCGACTTTCAGGAATAAGCTTGATTTTCTCTGGAGACCCGAACTCGTAAAGATCCAGGAAAATCACGAGATGCCAAGGTATAAAGAGAAGAGCAAGTCTTTTGTCGTCGAGAAGATAAGCACCTGGATTGACGAGGGAAAGATAGATCCGGACGCGGTCCAGAGCGAAATATGCGAGTTGCTTTTTGAACGTGATTATAATACTATATTTGAGGAGATCAACAGGTTCAGACAGGCAGAGGGGCTGCATAAAAGAAGACGTCGCGCGCGTCGTAAAAAGAGAAGTAAATGATCGATAAGGGAAGGCAGGAAAGGAACAAAAATGGAAGAAAACAAAACATTGGGAATAGTCAGATCGATAGTGATGTTTGCGAGCGTATCGGTGATCGCTGTAGCCGTTATCGCCTGCACCATGATTTTTACAAAAGGACTGGTGACATATAAGACGAACAATAACGGAGGCCTTTCCGCGACAGGTTCGGCGAGTGTGGACTTCGAGGCCGATCTCATTGTTTGGCGCGGAACATATTCAACGTTCGCATCGACAACAGGTGACGCATACAGAAACCTTAACAATGATGCCGACAAGATCAAGAAGTTCCTCAAGGAATACGGAATATCCGAGGATGATGTGGTGTTCTCGGCTATAGATATATCCAAGCGCTATTCGTCAAACTACAACGATGAAGGAAACTATGTGGGTGATACTTTCGCGGGATACGAGCTGTATCAGACCGTCACGGTTTCCTCGGAAGATGTTGACGGCGTTGAGGAAGTATCAAGAGATATAACAAAGCTTATAGAGGACGGTGTTGAGTTTACATCCAACAGTCCCGAATACTATTACAAGGATCTCGATTCGTTAAAGCTTGAGCTTGTAAAGGCTGCAACGGAAAACGCCAAGGAGAGGATCGACCTGATGGCGGAAGGAAGCGGTTGCACGCCGGGTAAGCTTGTTTCGAGTAATCTCGGTGTATTCCAGATCACGGGAAAGAATTCGGCCGATGACGAATACAGTTCGGGCGGAACATACAACACTTCTTCAAGAATGAAGACCGCAACGATAACGGTCAAGCTGAATTACGCGGTGGAGTAAAGCCCGCGACAATCTGTAAAAGGGAGAGAATGAATGGGACAGGATTATATAATCGCCACGGCTTCAACATGCGATCTGACGAAGGAATACCTCGAAGAGCATAAGATACCTTTCATACAGTATTCCTACGTTATGGACGGCGTTGATTATAAGGATGATTGCAGTGAAGAGACCCGTCTTGAGACGTATCACAAGATGCGCGAGGGAAAGCTTCTTTCGACTTCCGCGATCAATATGTACACATACAGGGAATTCTTCGAAGGACTCATCAGTGACGGTGCCAGGAACATCGTATTTCTCGACATGACAAGACCGCTGTCGTCATCGTACAGATTCTGTGATGAAGCGATCGAAGAACTTAAGGGGGAATATCCCGACAATACGATAATAAACGTCGATACAAGATGTGTATCCGGCGGACTCGGGATGCTCGTGATGAATGTCTGCAGACTGTATGAGGCAGGCGAATCGATGGATACGGTCCTTAAATGGATCGAGGACAACAAACTTAAGATCGCTCACAGATTCACGGTCGATGATCTTCAGTGGTTAAAGCGTGGAGGAAGGGTTTCAAATGCTTCGGCTCTTGTCGGAACACTCCTGTCGATCAAGCCCGTGCTCTATGTTCCCGATGAAGGAACACTTGTTGCCGCAACAAAGGTCCGCGGCAGGAAAGCGGCTCTGAATGCTATCATCACATCGGTCAAAGAGGATCTTAAGGATAACGGTAACACGGAGTTTCTGATCAATCATGCGGACTGCATGGAGGACGCAGAGTTTGTAAAGGGTAAGATACTCGAAACGTATCCCGATGCAAAGGTCACCATATCGGGTCTCGGTGTCGTGATCGGTGCGCATTGCGGCCCCGGACTCTTTACGGTATTCTATATGACCGATGCAAGAAGACCGTAGCTTATGAAGATAGACATCCTTGCTGTCGGTAAGATCAAAGAACGGTATTTCGGCGATGCCGTGGATGAGTACGTCAAGCGCCTGTCGCGCTATGCAACCGTGAACATCACCGAGGTCAAAGACGAGAAGACTACGGAAGGTGCGAGCGATCGCGAGAACGAGCTTGTCATGATCGCCGAGGCAAAGCGCCTGCTTCCGTATATGGACGACAAAGCGGTCACGATACCTCTTTGCATAGAAGGTAAACAGATATCGAGCGAGGAGCTCGCGGATTATATAACGGATCTCGAGAACAGCGGCAGAAGCCACATACGGTTCGTCATAGGAGGGTCTTTGGGCCTTGACGGATCGGTCAAGGACAGGGGCGATCTGAAGCTGTCTTTTTCAAAAATGACATTTCCCCACCAGCTCATGAGAGTGGTGCTTCTCGAACAGATCTACAGGGCATTCAGGATCAAGAACAATGAACCATATCACAAATAACAGAACGGTAAAAATCATACTTGCCACAGTCTGTATCATTGCGTCGTTTTCAATCGATACACACGCATTTCCCACTAAGGAAAAAGAGAAGATCGATGGATTTACGCTTAAGGAAACCGCGGATTTTGCGACGTTTGATGCTAAGGTGTTCGTGTATGAACACAACAGGACAGGCGCAAAGGTCGAGTTCATACAAAACGACGATCCCGACAAGGCGTTCATGCTCAAGTTTGATACGAGGGTTGATAACAACAAAGGAACCGCTCATGTGTTTGAGCATTCCGCAACGAACGGATCGGAGAAGTACCCGTCAAGAAGCCTGACCATGGCGCTTTTTAACAGGGGCTATGTTACATACGGAAACGCTCTTACGGAAGACTGCTGTACACTTTATCCGATATCATCGCTTTCGGAAAAAGAGTTGTTAAAGCTGTCGGATTATTATACGGATCTGTGCTTTAATCCGCTTATGCTTGAAAATGAAGACATTTTCAGTACGGAAGCCTGGAGATACACTCTGCATTCTCCCGAGGAGGACATCGGGATCGCCGGTACAATATATTCCGAGATGAACGGTAAGTACACCGCAGGAAGAGAGGCGATCACAAAGGCGTTTGAACTCCTGTATCCGGGCGGTCCTTCATCATATGACATCGGAGGTGTTCCTTCGGAAATATTGAAGCTGTCATACGATGAGGTGAAGGATTTTCATGAGAAGTATTATCATCCTTCAAACTGCACGGCATATCTGTACGGCGACATAAGAAATATCGACGCTTTTCTGAAGCAGCTCGACGGCTACTTTAGCGCATATGACAGGAAAGAAACAAAAGAGTCCGTCAAATACAAGAAAGCATCGGAGGGATTCGTAGAGAAGAAATATGATTTTCCGGCCCGGGAAGGGTCGGGCACGGACGGGCGTACAGCGATGGTGTACGCGATAGATCTCGGGGATCCGTCGGATGAGGAGCTTTATGATCTTAACGCATTCGTCAGCTACTGTAATCTTGATTCGTCTGCCCCGCTTCTTCGGTTAAGGTCGCTGTATCCGGCGGCAAAGTTTTCGTTTACGATACAGTCCGATCCGGGACTGAGTGTCTTGTATCTTCGTGCCGACAACATGAATGAGAATGACGGGAACCTTCTGAAGGAATCCGTGCAAAAGATATTTGCGTCTCTGGCAAGAGAGGGACTTGCCACAAAGGATCTCGAAAACTTTAAGAGACGGATGGAGAGCGACAGTGCGCTTGCAAGGGAGGGCCGCACGGCCGCCATATCGATGCTTGTCAATACTGCCGAGTATTCCGCGGCGGACAGGGGAGAACTGTTTTATTCGAAGATGTGCGACAACCTCGCTGATATGGACAGGTTTGACAATGATCTGATCAAAAAGATCGCGGGTGATTTTCTTGCGGATCCCGCAAGGAGTGCGATGTCGGTCGTCGTTCCGCGTCCGGGGCTTGCCGAAAAGAACGATGAGAAACTGCAAAGTATGCTTTTGCGCAAGAAGTCTTCGATGTCGCAGGATGATATCAAGAAGCTTGTCGAAGACACAAAGCGGATTGAAGATGGTGCAACGGATGATCCGTCTGAGTACCTTGCAAAGCTTAATGTTGTAAAGGTTTCAGATCTTTCCGATACGGCGCGCCGGTTTGCGACTTCTGACCGGACCGATTCTGCCGGAACAAGAAGGATAGGCGTTTACACGAAAAATCATGATATCAACGTTACGAAACTCTATCTTGACGCATCCGGCCTTCCGAAAGAGGATCTGTGCTATCTGTCGTTTTTTGCGGATCTTGTTAACGGCCACTTCATTCCGGCAGGAGGTGTTTTGCGAAACGATCTTCCCGCGAAGATATCAGAATGCATGGTAAGAGGTGCCGATATATCGCTTATCGTATCTTCGTACGGTAATGATTACAGACCGTATGTGTGCGCCTCGTTCATGAGTACTCCCGATAAGACGGGCGATGCATTCGACCTGATGTATAAGCGATTGTTTGAGAGTGAGTTTACAGACCCCGGAAAGATAAAGGAAGGAATAAAGGCGGTAAAAAGCACGATAGGAAACAACGTTGCGAATCACCCCGAGCTGTTGCTGCAGTATCTGACATGCGCAGGCGATGCGAAGGGAGCCGCTTACTACGAGTATACACACTACATAGAATATTATGACTGGCTTACGAAACTTGAGAAAAAGATCTCCGAGGATCCCGATGCGGTTCTTTCCAAACTGACCGAAACGGGAGAGTATCTCAGAAACAAAAATAATATGATCCTCGGGTACGCTGTTTCACGTGGCGATGAGAAGGCCTACATGAAAGTTGCGGATGCTTTTATCGAAAAGCTCGATGACCGGGATAACTCCGAAGTGGTCTATGCGTTTACAAAATACAGATATCCGCTTGCACTAGTAACGGACAGACAGATGGTATATAACGGCACGGGACTTCCTGATATTTCCGAGTGCGGCATCAAAAAAGACAATAAGAAGACGGATCTGGCCCTTTCGATCATATCAGACAGCTACGTAAAGGCGATCGCCCGCGACCGATACGGTGCGTACGGCAATTCATACAGATCGGAATATCCGACTGCGATGATATTTACCGCAAACGATCCGAACTCCAAAGAGACGATGAAGATGTTTTCCGATCTTCCGAAAGCGTGGGACAAGATCACGGACGGAATGAGCAGGGAGGAGCTTGACGGTTACATCATCACGATGCATTCGACGCTCTCCAAGAGCACCGGAGAGATAGGAGATGCGACGGAGCTCATCGACTCCATGGCTTCGGGAAAGAGTGCTTCTTATGTGTCGGACGGACTTCGCGAGTTGAAGAACATGAAAATCCCGGATCTGGCATCCTACGACGGTATGTTTGCATCCCTCGGCTCGGAAGGCGGCACCGTTACGATAGGGTCGGAGAGTATTATAAACGGAAACAGCGAATACTACGCGCAGATAATACGCCCGTTCAGGTAGGTCTTTTGGCTTAAGTTTGTTTACACGGGCGGTTTGGTATGTTACCATACTAAAGTGATTCAAAAAAATGTGAAGGACGCGATTCATTCGCGGATACAGGAGTGTGAAACATGAAGAAGATCATAGCTTTATTACTTGTAACTGCAACTCTCTTATCTCTTGCGGGATGCGGCAATGCTGCTTCATCAGGCGGAAAAAGAGTTTTCAAGCACGGATTCGACCTTGACTATCCGCCGTATTCATACATCAACGAAGACGGCACGATGGGCGGTTTCGACGTGGAACTTGCACAGGCTGTGTGCGAGCATCTCGGATGGGAATATCAGGCAGTGCCTTTTAACTGGGATGCAAAGGATGCCGAGCTCAATGCCGGAAGCTGCGACTGCATATGGTCCGGATTTACGGTAAACGGACGTGAGGATGATTACTGCTGGTCCAAGGCATATTCGGACAATACGCAGATGATCATGGTCAAGAAGGATTCGGGTATCAAGACTCTTGCAGATCTTTCCGGCAAGACTGTAGGTGTTCAGACAGCAACGAGTGCTTACGACCTTCTCAATGACGACGAAGGCAAGGCAGAACTGTGCAAGACATTTTCTTCTCTTGAAGTATACGAGACATACACGATCGCTTTCAACGATCTTAAGGCAGGCGCCATCGATGCGATCGCCATCGACGTTACGAGCGGACAGTATCTTATGAGCGGTTCCGAGGACTATACGTTCCTTGACGAGATGCTCGGAAGTGAACAGTATGCGATCGGTTTCCGCAAGGACGATACCGAACTTCGTGACACGATCGACAAGGCACTTGATGATCTTGTAGCTGACGGAACATACGCAAAGATCGGCGAGAAGTATCCTGAGATCAAGGATTTTCTCTGCCTCGGCAAATAAAACATGACATTTTCCACGATGCTTGCAACAATGTTCGCGGGTATGCTGCGGACGATAGGGATATTTCTGCTGACACTGCTCGGATCTCTTCCGCTCGGCATGATAATCATGTTCGGGAGAAAATCAAAAAGCAGGGTTTTGTCGGCTATCGTTAAGGCGTTCATCTCGATCATCCGCGGTACACCGCTGATGTTGCAGCTTCTTGTGTGGTATTTCGGACCGTTCTATCTGTTCGGATGGTCTATCAAAGGATACCGTTTTCCCGCTATCATAATCGGATTCGTTGTAAACTACGCATGCTATTTTGCGGAGATATACAGGGGCGGTATCGAGTCCATGGACAGGGGACAGTATGAAGCTGCCGAGATACTCGGCTATTCGAAGTCCCAGACTTTTTTCAGGATAATCCTTCCGCAGGTTGTAAAGACCATACTTCCCAGTGTTACAAATGAAGTCATAACGCTTGTCAAGGACACGTCGCTTGCGTTCACGCTTGCGTATCAGGAAGTGTTCTCGCTGGCGAAACAGATATCCGCATCGGAGACATCGTTCATTCCGTTTGTCGTCGCGGGTGTATTTTACTTTGTGGCAAACTATGTGGTCGCATTTATCATGGACCGCCTGGAGAAATCCATGGATTATTATTCATAAGGTATTAAGTTATGATTCTGGAGATGAAAAACATCGAGAAGCGCTTCGAAGACTGCGAGGTGCTGCATGACATATCACTGAGCGTTGACAGCGGTGAGGTGGTGTCCGTAATAGGACGCTCCGGCTCCGGTAAATCAACGCTGCTTCGCTGTGCGACATTTCTTGAAAAGATCGATGCCGGCTCCATCAGTTATAAGGGCGATGTCGTTGCCCATACACCCGAAGGAGGAAGAGCGGTATATGCCGGCAAGAAAGAGATCGCCAAGGTCAAGAACTACTTCGGGCTCGTATTTCAGAACTTCAATCTGTTCCCGCATTATTCGGTATTAAAGAATGTGATGGATGCACCGGTAATTATAGGAAAGCGCGACCCGGAGGAAGTAAAGAGTGAAGCGCTTAAACTCCTTGACAAGATGGGACTGGCCGACAAGGCAAATGCGTATCCGTGCCAGCTTTCCGGCGGACAGAAACAGAGGGTAGCGATAGCAAGAGCACTGGCCATGAATCCGGATATCCTGTTCTTTGACGAGCCGACGAGTGCGCTCGATCCGGAACTTACCGGTGAGGTATTAAAGATCATCAGACAGCTCGCACAGGAGAAGATGACGATGGTCATCGTCACACACGAGATGAGCTTTGCAAGAGCCGTTTCCAACAGGGTCATATTCATGGACGGCGGATATATTGTCGAAGAAGGAGATCCCGAGGAGGTATTCGGGAATCCCAAGCAGGAGAGGACCAGACAGTTTCTCCAAAACTACAGTCAGTAGGACACTCCGTAAATCAGGATAATGAAAAGAACGACAGGCAGTATCGCATATGACTATATCGATCCTACCGGAAACATCACGATCCTTGTAACGACTCCGGTAGAGGAGTCGGAGCGCGCCCGAATCGCTTCGGAAATAATGAAGGATGAGCGGGAATGCGAGCAGGTGGGATATGTTATCGGTCGCAACAACGAAGGGATCGATATCGCGATGGCGGCCGGAGAGTTCTGCGGAAATGCCGTGATGTCAGCCGCTGCGCTATATTGCGATGACCGGGGCATGGGATCCGGTGAGGAGAAAATCGTAAAAGTCAACTGCACCGGTTGCGATCACACACTATCGGTTTACATAACTCAAGAATCAAATCATGTATACGGCGGCCGTGTCACGATGCCGATTCCCGTAAAGATCTCAGAACATAAATTTGAATATGACAATAATACATATACCCTGCCTCTTGCCGAGTTTGACGGTATATCCCATGTTATCGCGACAACGGATGAACTGCCGCTTGCGGATGAGGATATAGAAAATGCCGCAAGGAAATGGTGCACCGATCTGGGCGCGGACTGCGCAGGCATTATGCTTATGCAAAAAAACGATGAAAATGAGGCAGATGATGCAGGGGAGGGTGTATATCGCACGGTAATAAGACCGGTCGTATACGCACCGTCCGTCGGCACGTGTTATTGGGAAAGTTCGTGTGCGAGCGGAACGACGGCATCATTCGTATATCTTGCCGGAAAGATGAACATAAAAAGGCTTGTTGCAAAAGAGCCGGGAGGGGTGCTTGAGGTATCATACGACGATAGCGGCTCTCCCGTACTGGAGGGACATGTGAGATTATGAAGAAATACGTTATGGCTATAGATGCCGGAACAACGAGCAACCGCGCTATATTGTTCAACAAAAAAGGTGAACCCGTATCCGTTGCGCAAAAAGAGTTTCCTCAGATATTCCCGCAGCCCGGGTGGGTCGAACACGATGCCACGCAGATCTGGTCGACGCAGCTCGGAGTATGCGTTGAAGCGATGAGCAAGGTGGGAGCAGATGCCGGAGACATCGCGGCTATAGGGATAACCAATCAGAGAGAGACTACGATAGTCTGGGATAAGAATACGGGAGAGCCTGTCTGCAACGCTATAGTATGGCAGTGCAGAAGGACGAGTGAATACTGCGAGCAGTTGACAGAAGAAGGGCTTGCCGACATGATCCGCAAGAAGACGGGACTGATGATCGATGCATACTTCTCGGCAACAAAGCTTCGCTGGATACTTGAAAATGTGCCCGGTGTAAGGCAGCGTGCCGAAGCCGGAGAGCTTCTCTTCGGTACGGTCGAGACGTTCCTCATATGGAAGCTTACAAAAGGCCGGGTTCACATCACCGATTATTCGAATGCAAGCCGTACGATGCTCTTTAACATCAATACGCTCGAGTGGGATGATGAGATACTAGAAAAACTGAACATTCCCAAATGCATGCTTCCGCAGGTCAGACCCAACAGCGAAGTGTATGCCCAAACCGATGAGTCGTTCTTCGGAGGCGGGATACCTATCGCGGGGGCAGCGGGCGATCAGCAGGCCGCACTCTTCGGACAGACTTGCTTTAAGAAAGGTGAAGCCAAGAATACATACGGTACCGGATGTTTTCTTCTGATGAACACCGGAGACAGACCGATACGGTCCGATAACGGGCTTGTCACAACTATAGCGTGGGGGATCGACGGTAAGGTCACTTACGCGCTCGAAGGTTCGATATTCGTTGCGGGTGCCGCGATACAGTGGCTTCGCGATGAGATGGGGCTTATAGAGTCTGCGGCCGATTCCGAGCAGATGGCACTGAAGGTTCCGGATACAAACGGATGCTATGTTGTACCTGCATTCACGGGACTGGGCGCGCCGTACTGGGATCAGTACGCGAGAGGCGTCATAGTCGGACTGACAAGAGGTGTCAACAGATATCATATTGTCCGCGCGACGCTTGAGTCGATAGCATATTCAACATATGAGGTCCTTGATGCGATGGAAGCCGATTCCGGGATAAAGCTTGAATCCCTGAGGGTGGACGGAGGAGCCAGCGCAAATGATTTTCTCATGCAGCAGCAGGCGGATATAGCAAACGCTCCCGTGCAGCGGCCGGTATGTATCGAGTCGACGGCACTCGGCGCAGCGTATCTTGCGGGACTTGCGACCGGATTCTGGAAAGACAGGGATGACATCCTTGCAAACTGCAGTATCGACAGGGTGTTTACTCCGTCGATATCAGATGCGGAAAGAAAAGAGAGGCTTGAGGGCTGGAGAAAGGCTGTCAGTCGTACAAATGACTGGGCCAGATAAAACCGAAAGGGAAACAATGGAAAAATACGACGTTATCATAATCGGGGCCGGTGTTTCCGGCTGTGCCACGGCAAGGGAGCTGTCGAAGTACCGCTTAAAGACTCTTGTCGTTGACAGGAATCAGGATATAGGAGAGGGCACGAGTAAAGCCAACAGCGGGATCGTCCATGCGGGTTACGATGCTAAGACAGGTACGCTCAAGGCAAAGCTCAATGTCGAAGGATCGCGGATGATGCCGGAACTGGCAAAAAAGCTCGGGATCCCGTTTGCGAGAAACGGTTCGATGGTTGTCGCTCTTTGCGATGAGGACATCCCGCATATGCACGAGCTTTACGAGCGCGGTGTCGCAAACGGTGTCGAGGGGCTCAGGATCCTTTCGAGGGAAGAGGCGCTGTCGATGGAGCCGAACCTTTCGGATGAGACTGTAGGTGCGCTCTTTGCACCGACCGGCGGAATCATATGCCCGTTCAGGCTGACGAGTGCTCTTGCCGAGAGCGCATACAACAACGGGGTCGTCTTCTCGCTTCTTACTGAGGTGACGGATATCAAAAGGATTGACGGCGGTTACAGGATAGATGCCGTCAAATACGATGAGTTTGACGCCGACAAGGATCAAAATGTTTCGTTTGAGACGAAGGTCGTTATCAATGCGGCGGGCGTATATGCCGACAGGTTCCATAACATGATGACGGACGATAAGCTTACGATCACGCCGAGAAAAGGCGAATACTGCCTTCTCGATACAACGGCGGGTTCTCACGTGGGACGCACTATATTCAGGATGCCGTCCGCACTCGGGAAGGGAATACTCGTATCCCCGACGATCCACGGCAACCTTCTTGTCGGACCGACGGCGACGGATCTTGACGATAAGGAAGGTACATTCACGACGGCCGAGGGACTGGCGGCCGTTAACACACCCGGCGCATCGGCAGTAAAGGACCTTCCGATGAAGGAAGTCATTACGTCATTTGCGGGGCTTCGCCCTCACGGCGACCGCGGTGATTTTGTCATAGGCGAGATCGAAGGATGTCCGGGATTTATTGACGTTGCGGCGATTGAGTCTCCGGGACTTTCGGCTGCTCCCGCGATCGGAGTCATGGTGGCGGGGATCGTAAGCGGGATACTCGGGCCCGACAAGCGCGATGATTTTGCCGGGGAAGTGGAGCCGTTCACTTATATGAAGTTCCTGTCGGAAGAAGAGCAGAAGGCCAAGATCGCCAAAGACAGCTCATACGGAAACATCATCTGCAGGTGTGCATCGGTCTCCGAAGGCGAGATACTCGAGACGATAAGACGACCGCTCGGAGCAAGGACTCTCGACGGCGTTAAGCGTCGTACCGGCGCCAATATGGGAAGATGCCAGGGCGGATTCTGCTATCCGAAGGTCATGGAGATATTGTCGAGAGAACTCGGCATCCCGATGGAGCGCATAACAAAGAAGGGCCGAGGATCCGAGATCCTTACGGGAAAGGCGGTGACGGATAATGATCTATAATGCGATCATCGTCGGCGGAGGTCCGGCAGGAATGGCTGCGGCGCTTTCGCTTGCAGAAAATCACATAAACGACATTCTCATCCTCGAGCGTGACAGTAAGCTCGGCGGAATACTCGGTCAGTGTATTCATAACGGATTCGGGCTGCATACTTTTTCGGAGGAGCTTACGGGCCCCGAATATGCCGACCGTTACATCAAAATGGTGAATGATGCAAAGGAGAGCATCGCGTATCAGAATGATACGATGGTCATGGATATACAGCCGGTCGAAGGAGACGATCCGAGATATCCGGTAAAAGAAGTCACGGCTTACAGCAGCCGATACGGTAAGCAGCATCTTAAGGCGAGATCTGTCATACTGGCTATGGGCTGCCGTGAGAAGGCAAGAGGCGCTCTTAACATACCCGGATACCGTCCCGCGGGGATATACTCGGCCGGAACGGCACAGAAGTTTGTCAATACGGACGGACTTCATCCGGGACGTGAGGTTGTCATACTCGGATCGGGAGATATCGGCCTTATCATGGCAAGGCGCATGACACTCGAAGGTGCGAAAGTGAAGATGGTCGTTGAGATCATGCCGTACTCGGGAGGCCTGAAGCGTAACATAGTACAGTGCCTTGATGATTTCGGGATACCGCTGCTTCTTAATCATACGGTCACTAACATCTTCGGCAAAGACCGTGTTGAGGCGGTTGAGATATCAGAGGTCGACGAGAACTTAAAGCCTATAGACGGAACAGGGCAGATCGTTAAATGCGATACGCTTCTTCTGTCGGTGGGCCTCGTACCGGAGAATGAACTGTCGCGAAACATGGGACTTGTTATGTCGGGAGCAACGCGCGGAGCCGTCGTGACAGACGATCTTGAGACGAGCTGCCCGGGAGTGTTCGCATGCGGTAACGTACTTCATGTTCACGATCTTGTCGATAACGTATCAAAGGAAGCCGCCGAAGCCGGAGCGCATGCGGCTGAGTATATAAGAAAGTTTGACGCAAAAGAAGAGGATCCGCTTCCGAAGCTTGATCCGGATTCCGAGCGTATGAAGAAGTTTGCGGCCAGGAACGCGACGAGAAACACGGCCAATCCGACCGGAACACAAACGGATGAGAACGGAAACAGCGTGCGCACGATCCCGTGTATAACGTGTCCGGCAGGCTGCATGATCAAGGTTACGTACAGGGACGGAAAGGTTCTTGATGTTACGGGTAACAGCTGCGATCGCGGCGACGCTTATGCCCGTGCCGAGATAACGAATCCGGTTCGTATGATAACTTCGATCGTCATGACAGAGGGACTGTCTGATCCCGTTGTGTCGGTAAGGACAAAAGAGAGCGTTCCGAAGGATCTGACGGATGATATCATAAAGGCCATAAAGGCTGTAAAGGTAACAAAGCCTGTAGTTGTGGGCGACGTTATCATAGAGAATATATGCGGTACGGGAGTGGATGTTATAGCCACTTCGGAAGCGGAGGCGTAAATGGCTAAGGTTACCGAATACGGATTTGAATCAAAGGATGAGCGGCACACACACATACGTGCCGTAAAGTGGGAGCCGGATGACGGCAGGCCCGTGGCGGTACTTCAGATCGTCCACGGTATGCAGGAGTATATCGACAGGTACAGTGAGTTCGCAACTTTTCTGACCGAAAAGGGATTTGCCGTCTGCGGACACGATCATATAGGACACGGTATGTCCGTTGAGTATTCCGAGGACCGCGGTATCATGCACTGCGCCCGTCCGGATGATGTAATGGTTGATGACATGTACACCCATTATGAGATGATCACCGGGATGTATCCGGACATTCCTTACTTCATCCTCGGCCACAGCATGGGTTCGTATCTTCTCCGCAAATACCTGTCGGTAAAATCACACCTTCTGGGTGATGTTAAAGGTGCGATAATAATGGGCACGGGAACAGAGCCGGACGGGGCACTTATCGCGGGAAGGATCATATGCAATATCGTGGCAGCTGTAAAAGGAAGAGATTACCGGTCAAAGTTCATCCCGAAGCTTATGTTCAATTCCAATTATAAGCGGTTTGATATCACGGGCAAGGATCCCGAGAACAGCTGGCTCAGTAAGAACACCGAAAACGTGCTTGAGTTTCTTGATAAGTCGAAACCGATGAACAGGTGTGATTTTTCCGTTAACGGATACAGGATACTCATCTGTTCGACATGGTTTGACAACAGGATGTCAAACATCAGAAAGATGAATATGGATATCCCGGTCATATTTGTGTCTGGAGAGCTTGACCCTGTCGGAGCACTCGGTAAAGGTGCAGTAAAGGCTTACGAAAAGTTTAAGGCAGCGGGCGTAAAAGATCTGTCCATAAAACTGTACGAAGGCGACCGACATGAGATCCTGAATGAGACGGATCGTGAAATAGTGTATAATGATCTGTATGATTGGATGCTAAAGAGGTTCTGATTGAATATTGAGACCGTTGAAAACATCATAACACTTCTTGCGGTTATCATCGCACTTCTCGGGTGCCTTTTCCGGTACATCAACCTGCCGAAGAGAGGCTATCTGCTGCTGTGCGTCTATTTTCTTGCGATACTTTTGAGCGACTACTACTGGGCGGTATATACGCTCGTTATGGGCTTCAACCCGTCCGTTTCCGAACTGATCGCATATATGGGGTGGAACATCGGATATTTCGTCCTGATCTTTGTTGTCATAAATACGAGTCCGACCCGGGGGAGATTTTTCCATCCGCTGATGCTGATCCCGGTACCGCTCAATATCGTTCAGTTTCTGATCTATATAAAGTGGGGAGGATTCCTCAACAATCTCTGGTCGGTTACCCTTAATACGATCGTTGTATGTCTGTGTCTTGGAACACTTATCCATTACAAAAAAAACAAAGAAAACGGCGCTCATTTCCCGTATCTTCATACATTTTTGCTTGCTTATGAGACGGCGCAGTTTTCGATGTGGACCGTTTCATGTTATGTCAGGCCCGACGGCCTGAAGGATCCGTATCTGTATTTCGAACTGATCTTTTACGTTCTCGCGGCTGTGCTGCCGTGGGCACTCGGTCGTGACTATATAGCCGAAGGAGAGGTAATACGTGAAAAGGGATCCGATGAGATAAAGTTCCAGGTCAGGATAGAATCAATCGTCTTTTTTGTGATATTCGGAGTGTGCGCGGGCGGATATTATCTTGGCCTCTGGATGAGGAATTCACTTCCGGAGGGTACCGCCGAGGGTGATGCGTACAATATCATAGCGATCATGCTGTTTGTCCTGTCCATATTCCTGGAGCTTCTGATCCTTGCCGTCCTGTATGTTATCGCTCTGAGGTACAAGATCACAAGGGAAGACAAACAGAAAGCGATCAGCAATAGGCGTAACAGGTTCAATCTTATACTGACACTTCTGGTAACGCTCGGTCTGATGATCTTTTCGGTTGTATACAATTCGCAGCTCTACTACGAAACGTCAGTTAACCGTATATATGAGAGCGGAGAGGACAAGTCGACAACGACGGCAAATGAGATATACAACTATCTGACATTTGCAAGCTCAACTCTTAAGGTTACTGCTGATACAGTCGATCTGATGGTTCAGAACGGTGACTCCCATGAGGCCATAGAAGCATATCTTCAGAACGAAACCGATAACTTAAAGAGCGATCTTGACGAAAACTTCACAGGTCTCTATGCATACGTTGATAACAGTTATATGGACGGACTCGGCTGGGTCCCTCCCGAAGGATATGATCCGACATCAAGAGACTGGTATAAATACATTACCTCAGCGGGAGGGCGAATGGTGATCGTTGCCCCGTATGTCGATGCACAGACGAACTCGATCGTCATCACCATAGGAAAACTTCTGACCGGATGCGGAACGGACAAAGGAAATGTTGTTGCACTTGACGTGATCGTCAATCATCTCCAGGATGTTACAAGCGCAGTCGATATCGGAGGGAAAGGCTATGCAATGATCCTTGACAGTGATGGGTTCATTGTGGCGCACAAGGATACGTCCAATAACGGAAAATACGTACAGGATGTTCTGGGACAGGACGTTTTTGCCACGCTTGAAGAAGCAAAAGAGGGCACCGTAAATGTTGAAGTTGACGGAGAGGAATGCATGTTCTTCGTTAACCGTGTCATGGATCAGTGGTATGTCGTGATAGTTGTAGAACGCTCGGAACTTCTGTCGGATGTACGTTCACAACTTGTGATCAACGTTGTGGTATCGCTCGTGATCTTTGCGCTGATCTCGTTGTTCTATTATCTCGGATATAAGAATGAACAGGCCTACGGCAAGAAGGTCGAAGAGATGAAGGTCAGCAGACAGAAGCAGGAGTACGAAGCCGAAGTGCTTCGGCTCGAGAAGCTTGCTTCGGATGAGGCGAATAGGGCGAAGAGTGATTTTCTCGCAGATATGTCTCATGAGATCAGGACGCCTATTAATGCAATACTCGGTATGAATGAGATGATCCTGCGTGAGACGGCGGAGGCCGGAACGCTTGAGTACTCGAGAAATATCAAGAGTTCCGGAAGAAACCTTCTGCAGCTTGTAAACAGCATCCTCGATTTCTCCAAGATCGAAGACGGTAAGATGGAGATCGTTCCGGTAAGGTACAGCGTCAGCACGCTGATAACATATCTGATCAACTCCGTGCAGGACAGGGCCGCCGCCAAGAATCTCGAGTTTAAAGTCAACATAGATCCCACCATCCCGAGCGAACTGTACGGTGATGATGCCAGGATAGATCAGATAATCCTGAACCTTCTGACAAATGCGGTCAAGTATACGCCGGAAGGAAGCGTTACGCTGAATGTCGAGCAGCTTGAACGAAGGGATGACAAGATACTTCTGTATGTCGAGGTCAAAGATACCGGTATCGGCATTAAGGAAAGCGACATGCATCGTCTCTTCGAGTCGTTCGAGAGACTTGATAAAGTCCGTAACCGTAACATAGAAGGAACCGGACTCGGAATATCCATAACAACCAAGCTCCTTGCGCTCATGGACAGTGAGCTCAAGGTTGAGAGTAAATACGGTGAAGGTTCATCGTTCTCGTTCGAACTGTGGCAGAAAGTTGAAAATGAGGAACCGCTCGGCGAGTACAAGATGGCATCGATAAGTGCCAAGGACTTCGGAACATATCACGAATCGTTCCGTGCTCCCGATGCCTGTATACTGGTTGTCGACGATACGAAGATGAACATTATGGTAGTCGTAAATCTTCTCAAGGAAACGAGGATGAAGATAGACACCGCGTTAAACGGGCGCGAAGCGATAAAACTTGCCGAGACGAATCATTACGACGTCATTCTGCTTGACCAGCGAATGCCCGGAATGGACGGCACGCAGACGCTCAAAGAGATACGTGCGCTTTCATCGGATCTTAATAAAGAGACACCGGTCATATGTCTGACCGCCGATGCCATAAGGGGCGCGAAGGAAAGATACATGGCGGAGGGATTTTCGGATTACCTTACAAAGCCTGTCGAGGGCCGTGATCTCGAGCGTATGCTTCTTGAGTATCTGCCTGCGGAGAAAGTTTCGAGAAATGCAGGGGGATCGGGAAGTGATGCGGAAGACTCCGGAAGCGTTTCGGATCCGGCGATCAATGTGCTTAAGAAGGCGGGGCTTGATACGAAAGAAGGAATGAAGTTCTGCGGAAACGATGAGAAGCTTTACAGGTCTCTTCTGACGGAGTTTGCGACCGAACACAGCCGCAAACGTCCGAAACTGGAACAGCATTACGGTAACAAGGAATGGAATGATTATTCGATACTGATACACTCCGTTAAGAGTTCGGCAAAGATGCTCGGCGCGTCAAAGCTGTCCGAAGTGGCGGCAGCGCTCGAGTCGGCGTCGAAGAGCAATGATGAGGCATTTATATTAAATGCTCACGATGATGCCATCAGAATGTATGATGAACTGTCAAAGCTCATAAAAGATAACTTTGATGTACCCGATGCACCGGATGACGGAGAGGACGATGAGGTTCTCGAGTTCGGACCGTCGGAAGAATAAAGGGAACAGACATGTTTCCCAAATGAATTTGACAATGAAATGCGGCTGGTATAAACTAACTTGGAAAGCAAAGGCGCTTCGGACCTGTCCGAAGTGCCCTTTTTTTGAGGCTGATTTTCAGGGTGATAAGAGATCATGGGAGTAAGAGAGGAATGCGGCGTATTCGGTATATACAGCCGTGACAATATACATGCCGCCCGTTACATTTATTACGGGCTGACCGCGCTGCAGCACAGGGGGCAGGAGAGCGCCGGGATAGCCGTGTGCGATATGTGCGGACCTATCGGGAACATAAGCGCGCACAAGGATATGGGACTTGTGAACGAGGTGTTCCATCACGACATTATCGACAAACTTCGCGGAAATATCGGTATCGGACATGTACGTTATTCGACGGCGGGAGGCAGCACCAAAGAGAATGCGCAGCCGATATTCATCAATTACGCAAAAGGCACGATAGCGCTCGCTCACAACGGGAACATTACGAACATCGATAAGATAAGAGACGACCTTATCAGCGAAGGAGCGGTCTTTACAGGCACCGCCGATTCGGAGGTCATCGCGTACAGGATAGCCGAGGAGAGGATGCATACCGCGTCCATAGAGGAGGCTAGCGAGAATGTCGCAAAGCTCTTAAAGGGTGGATTTGCGCTTCTGATACTAAGCCCCAAGAAACTTATCGCCATCCGGGATCCGTGGGGATTAAAGCCGTTGTGTCTCGGAAGCATGGGAAACATGAATGTCTGTGCATCCGAAAGCAGTGCACTTCGCGCAATAGGTGCCGATTACGTCAGGGATGTCGAACCCGGCGAGATGGTCATCATAACCGAGTCAGGTGTAACTTCAAAACAGATATTGAATTCCGCTGTTAAAGCACATTGCGTGTTCGAATACATTTACTTCGCAAGACTCGATTCGAAGATAGACGGTCTGTCCGTCTATGCCGCACGGATCGAAGGAGGAAGGTCTCTTGCAAGGCGTTATCCGGTTGAGGCCGATGTCGTTACCGGAGTGCCCGATTCGGGGTTGACCGCAGCGGCGGGCTTTGCGATGGAAGCAGGTATTCCGTTTGAACTCGCTTTTGCCAAGAACAGTTATGTCGGAAGGACGTTCATCAAACCGACAAAAGAAGAGCGCACGAGCGCAGTGGCGATAAAACTTCGCGTAATAGAAGACGTTGTAAAGGGAAAGAGGATCGTTCTGACGGATGATTCCATCGTACGCGGTACGACCCTTGCGAACATAATAAAGGAGATGAGGAGATTCGGCGCTCTTGAAGTGCATGTCAGAATTTCTTCGCCTCCTTTTCTTCATCCGTGTTATTATGGAACGGATGTCCCGGATAATTCCGAACTCATTGCGAACGGACACACGAAGGAAGAGATACGGCAGAGGATAGGAGCCGACTCACTCGAGTATCTGTCTATAGAAGATCTCGACGTGATGACGCACGGCCTGCCGCTTTGCAAAGCATGCTTCGATGGGAGATATATCGATGAAACAGAGATTTGACAGAAAAGTGATCCTTGAAGACGGAAGCATATACGAGGGCTTCGGATTCGGGAGCGCCGAAGACAAATATGTTGAGCTCGTGTTCAACACGTCCATGGTCGGATACCAGGAGATACTGTCTGACCTGTCATATACGGATCAGGCGGTCGTGATGACATATCCGCTCATCGGTAATTACGGTATATGCGATGACGACAACGAATCCGATATCCCCGGGATATCCGGGATGATCGTAAGAAACTGCTGCTCGGGACCTTCCAACTTCAGGTGTTCCGCCACGCTTTCCGATACAATGAAGAAGTACGACATAGCCGGAATATCCGGAATAGATACGAGAACACTTACAAGGCATATCCGGGACAAGGGAAGCTGTAAGGCCCTTATTACGGATGTCGGTAACGATAACGACCGTGCGCTTTCGGATCTTACGAACTGGATCCCGCCAACCGATCAGGTTGCAAGGGCGAGCACAAAGAACACATATGTCATTCCCGCCCCTTCGGGAAAATCACGTCGTCCCGTTGTCGTTATCGACTGTGGCATCAAGAAGAATATCCTCAGGATGATGAGCAAAAGAGACGCATCGCTCACGGTTGTTCCGTGGGATACCGATGCTCAAACGATACTGAAGTATGATCCGTGCGGAGTGTTCATTTCAAACGGCCCGGGAGATCCCGAGTCATGCGCTCCGACGATCGAAACGATGAAACAACTCATAGGAAAGCTCCCCATATTCGGCATATGTCTCGGACATCAGATAATAAGCCTTGCATACGGTGCCAAGACGTATAAGCTTAAGTTCGGACACCGCGGGGGAAATCACCCCGTAAGGAACATGCTGACCGGAAAGATAGAGATAACATCGCAGAATCATTCGTATGCGGTCGTACCGGAAAGCCTTCACGGTACGAATCTTGAGATCACGCATATCAATCTTCTCGATGATACGGTGGAAGGTGTCAGGTGCGAGGCAGACAGACTCTTCTCGGTACAGTACCATCCCGAGAGCGCTCCGGGACCTTGCGACAGTGAGTATCTGTTCGACAGGTTCTTTGACATGATTGAAATGTAACGGCGGAAAGGCAGGAAGATAATGCCCAAGAGAAGCGATATAAAAAAGATACTCGTCATAGGATCGGGCCCCATAGTCATAGGACAGGCGGCCGAATTTGACTACGCGGGAACGCAGGCTTGTCTGGCACTTCGCGAGGAAGGCTATGAGGTTGTTTTGTGTAACTCCAATCCCGCGACGATAATGACGGATGAGGTCATAGCGGATAAGGTGTATATGGAGCCGCTGACTCTCGAATTTGTCGCAAAGATAATACGTATGGAACGTCCCGATGCGATACTTGCGGGTATAGGCGGACAGACCGGATTAAACCTTGCGGTCGCGCTTGAGAAGAAAGGCGTACTTGACGAGTGCGGCGCAAAACTTCTCGGAACGAGCATAGAAAGTATTGAGATGGCCGAGGACAGGGAACTGTTCAAGGAACTGTGCGTAAGGATAGGAGAGCCGATCCTGCCTTCGCTTATCGCAGGCTCGATGGAGGAAGGCCTTGAAGCGGCGAATAAGATAGGATATCCGGTAGTACTTCGTCCGGCATACACGCTCGGCGGAACCGGCGGAGGATTTGCCGATAACGAGGAACAGTGCCGCGAGATAATGAAGAACGCCCTTGCACTCTCCCCCGCACATCAGGTGCTTGTCGAGAAGAGCGTCAGGGGATACAAGGAGATAGAATACGAAGTAATAAGGGATGCGAACGATACCGCGATAACGATATGTAACATGGAGAACATCGACCCGGTCGGCATACATACCGGAGACTCCATAGTTGTGTGTCCGAGCCAGACGCTTACGAACAAGGACTATCAGATGCTCCGATCTTCTGCACTCAAGATAATCCGTGCACTTAAGATCGAAGGCGGATGCAATGTTCAGTTCGCACTCGATCCCGATTCGTTCGATTACTATCTGATCGAAGTCAACCCGAGAGTGTCGAGATCTTCGGCACTCGCATCAAAAGCGAGCGGTTATCCGATTGCAAGAGTCAGTGCGAAGATCGCGGTCGGCATGCATCTCGAGGAGATACAACTTGCAAATACCGTTGCGGCATTCGAACCGTCTATGGACTATGTCGTAACGAAGATGCCGAGATTTCCGTTTGATAAGTTCTCGGATGCGAACAACAGTCTCGGCACACAGATGAAAGCTACCGGCGAGGTAATGAGCGTCGGAAGGACGATAGAGGAAAGTCTTCTTAAAGCGATCAGATCTCTTGAAGTCGGAGCATTCCATCTGTATCTCGAGAAGTTCGATCCGTACTCAAAAGAGGAACTTGAAGAATATATCAGGACCGGTACCGACGACAGGATATATGCGATAGCGCGTCTTCTTCGTATGGGCGAGACACCTTCTTGCATTTCGCAGATAACCGGAATAGACAGATTCTTTATCGACAGGTTCAAAACGATCACCGATATGGAGGAGCGACTTTCGGCTTCGCCGGGTGATAAGGATCTGTTATACGAAGCTAAGAAGATGGGATTTTCCGACCGTGAGGTCGGGGTGCTGTGGAAGAAGGATGCCCATGAGATATTTAATCTTCGAAAAGAGTGCGGCATCATGCCCGTCTATAAGATGATCGATACGTGCGCATCGGAGTTCAAATCCTACGTTCCGTATTTCTATTCGACATACGAGGATGAGAACGAATCGAAGATAACTTCGAACAGGAAGATCATAGTGCTCGGGTCCGGACCTATCCGTATCGGCCAGGGTGTGGAGTTTGATTATTCGACGGTTCATGCGGTCAAGACGATCAAGGAACAGGGATATGAAGCCATAATCATAAACAACAATCCGGAGACGGTATCGACCGATTACACGACGAGTGACAAGCTGTATTTCGAACCGCTGTGCGTTGAGGATGTAGTCAATATAATCGAGACGGAAAAACCCGAAGGAGTCATCGCGATACTCGGAGGACAGACCGCGATCAACCTTGCGGAGCCGCTTCTTGAGTACGGTGTAAAGATCATCGGAACCGACTGCGAGGCGATCGAGCGGGCGGAGAACAGGGACGCGTTCGAAAAAGTGTTGCTCGATCTTGATATTCCGCAGCCCAAGGGTGTTGCTGTCACCAATGTTGAGGCGGGAGTTGCCGCTGCCGAAGAGATAGGTTATCCGGTACTTGTACGTCCGAGCTTCGTGCTGGGCGGGCGTGCGATGCAGATAGTGTCGAAGGAAGAGGAAATGAGACGTTATCTCAAGAGTGCTGTTGAGATCGATGAGGACAAGCCGGTGCTTGTCGACAAATACATCAAGGGTAAGGAAGTCGAAGTCGATGCGGTTTGCGACGGTATCAACGTGTTCGTTCCCGGAATAATGGAACTTGTCGAGAGGACCGGAGTTCATTCGGGAGACTCGATAAGCGTATATCCTCCGTTCTCTCTTTCGGATAAAGTCAAGGGAACGATACTCGAGTATACGAAGAAGCTCGGTGTGGGCATAGGTATTGTCGGACTGTTTAACATCCAGTTCATCGTCGATGAAGACGAAAGAGTGTACATAATAGAAGTCAATCCGAGATCGTCGAGAACGGTTCCGTTCCTGTCAAAGGCAACCGGATATTCGCTCGCCGATATCGCGACAAAATGCATACTCGGAACTTCGCTTAGGGAGCAGGGACTCTTTACGATATATCCGGAAGAGAAAAAGAGATGGTGCGTCAAGGTTCCGGCATTCTCATTCTCGAAACTGAAGGGAATGGATTCGTATCTGTCTCCCGAGATGAAGTCTACGGGTGAAGCCATCGGTTACGATGACAAACTTCACCGTGCGATGTATAAGGCTCTCGTTGCGTCGGGGATAAAGCTTCGAAATTACGGAACCGTGATCGTATCTCTTGCCGATGAAGATAAGATGGAAGCGATGCCACTCATCAAACGATTTTACGATATGGGATTTAATATCGAAGCCACATCGCTTACAGGTGAGTACCTGAACAATTACGGAGTCAAGACGCGCATCAGGAAGAAACTGTCCGAAGGAAGCGAGGAAATTCTCGACGCGATCCGTTCCGGAAACGTTGCCTATGTGATCAACAGCCGTGCTGTTCTGTCGGGCGTTCACTACGTTGACGGCGCTGCGATAAGGCGCTGTGCGATAGAAAATAACGTTACGATATTCACATCGCTTGATACGGTAAGAGTGCTGCTTGACGTACTTGAGGAACAGACGATCAAGGTTTCAACGATATTCTGATTTGTACAAAAATTTTGTTTTCATCGACAAAACATTTGTGTAAATATGACTATTGTCAAATGACAAAATCGGTTATACAATCATCACATAAACAAAGGCGTTTGGAATTTACCAAGCGCCTTTTTTATATCTGACTATTCATACCGTCGCAGATCATAAGATCTGATGTGTTTTGGCAAAGAGGCCGCAGGAGACTATCTCCGGCGGCCTTTCGATTTTTCCGGGATGCATGGCGGAATATTAATGAGGAGGTGAAAAAATATGAGTGGTGAGATTATGGAGTACATCCAAAAAGAAGTCTACGGCGTATGGTTCCTCATAGGTGCCGCGCTCGTCTTTTGGATGCAGGCAGGATTTGCAATGTGTGAAACGGGTTTTTCGAGGGCCAAGAATGCAGGCAATATCCTGATGAAGAACCTTATGGATTTCTGCATAGGTACGGTAGTGTTCATCCTTCTCGGTTTCGGGCTTTTCCTCGGAGAGGATCCACTCGGTGGATTTGTCGGTCTTCCGACCCTTGACATATTTCCCAACTATGCATCGTTTGACTGGTCGAACTTCGTGTTCAACCTTGTGTTCTGTGCAACGACCGCTACGATCGTATCCGGTGCCATG
>JAEEGL013122177.1_pt1 | contig 35366 bp, 30 predicted proteins | sample 9134231 | NCBI WGS metagenome assembly JAEEGL01 (sample SAMN16246548, study PRJNA631951) | gut metagenome | biome: gut microbiome; feature: rumen; material: fiber-attached | host: Bos | place: Iran: Karaj | collected 2018-10 | reverse complement strand
TCCTTGAATGAAACACTAAACCTTAACTGAAACATCGCCTAATAACATAAGATCGAATTATGAGCCTTCTAGATGCCAAATTTAGGTATCCTCTTTTTACAAAGAGTGCTATAATCAAGACATTCCAGACACAGAAGTTATTCTTTTTGACATAGCAAACAGACGACTCGTTACTGCTTATGCAAAAGTAAACACGACCCGTCTTTTTACATCTATTGACAAATCGATTACTATCTGCATTAAAAAACTATTTTACTTATTTATTACGAATAGGTCTGGCATTAAGTGGACTTCATCTGGCGGGATGAGGTCCATTTTTAATAACTTCCATAGTGCCCACATGTCTTCATCATCCTCTGTTATCAACTCATAGGGTGCCTTGCCTCCAAGACTCGTCCTGCGTGTTGAATTGATATGATTCATAAGTAGCGTCATATCCTCTTCTGTATATGCATTAAAGCTAACTCCTCGAGGTATTACATATCGTATATACTCATGATTCTTTTCGATATGGGGTTTCTGCCAGGATGCCATCGGATCACAGTAAAAAATCCTTGTTCTGTATTCACAGTCATCATTCAGTTCCAACTGGTCGACTTTCTTAAATTCTCCACCATTGTCGGTAAGTATTATTCCGAACAACCTTCTGAAACATTCCGTTCCAAGACCTGCCTCAAGGTAATCAAATACCCTTTTTACAGATGCTGCAGTGCCATCAGGCATTAAGAACATAAGCATTACAGAATTACTTCTTATAATCATTGTAAGAAGTCTTTTACCTCTTTCACGGCGCCCTTTCACTGTATCCATCTCTGTTACTGAGTATTCAGAGTAGAGTCTCATCTCGGCCTCGTAATCCTCATAGGTTCTGCCTTCTCTATAGCTTTGGTCAATAAGCTTCTTAATTCCTGCCGTTGCGTCTTTAGCATTCTTTCTTCGCTGTCTGTAGCTGGTTTTCCTACGAAGATCAATGTTCTTAATGGTCATTGTTCCAGAATCGATGTAGTTATATAGACTTCTGAGTCCTACCGGAAGTTCCTTCTCATGTTCTGTATAGATATGAGTTAATGGCTGACCCTTTTTTACAAGTTTCGTAATCAGTTCATCCATTTTCGCAAACTGTTCATCCGTGATTCTAAATCCCTGACGACTTTCTGACCTACGCCTGCAGACCGCTGCATCTGCATACTTGGCACTGTAAATGTAGCGTTCCCTGATACAGTTTGTTTTCCTGTGATCGGGACATGTATTGCACACATATGGTGCTCTTTCGAACTTGTGGCATGCAATTGATACATATTTCTTACAAACAGTTCTGCAATCGATTTCTCTGCAGCTCTTGCAATGAAATCTACAGGCATCTTCGTCACATTCGCAAAGATTCTTTTCACGGCAGTGTCTTGCATACCTACAGTCTTTACCAAATGGATAAACACCGTGAATAATGGTCCTGTTTTCCTTCACCTCATGAGCAATTGTAGATGGATGTCTTTTTAGTCTTTTAGCTATCTGTTTAAATGATTCTCCTCTGCAAATACCAGTTTCAATGGCTATCCTGTCAGATAAATCCATCTGTTTTGAATTTTTGTAATAAAGCATATCTGCTCCTTTCAGGCAGATAGTAATCGATACAGATACCATCCACCAGAAACAAGCTTATTGCAATAGTAAACTAGACTTTTTTAGCGATTTTCAGTTGTCAAAGAACGGGTTTAATTTTTCAATCTAGGATTTCAAACTTTTCTTAATAACCCCTATTCCCATCCATTTATTGGGATAATCCGAAAAAACAATGTTTTCACAATCAGGATTCTCTTCAACGACTTCTCGCCATGTTCTGGGAACACCGCCATTTAACTTGGCATATTCGTTTCCGTAAATGTCATGAAAAACAACATATTTCAGAGCTTTCCGACCTACATTCCGATAATCGGTCATAGAACCCTCGTAAGAATGGTCTGCATCTATAAAAACAAATTCAAACGGATCATTTGCATAATCAGCAGACGTCGATGGAATGCATTTATTCAAACAAGGTAAGATTTCCCGGAATAATTCAAAATTATCCATATTATCGTATATATCCACACAATTATATTGAAGAGATGGATTATTGCGAAAAAGAACAGCACAAATGAAATACGAACTTCTGCCCTTAAATACTCCGATTTCAATAGCTTTGTTAACTGATATATGGGATATATAATTACAAAATCTCGTGAATTCTCCGATAGATTGCAATAATCCCCAAAAGGAATTACAAATAGACGGATCACTACTGTCAACAAACGGATAAATACCATATCTGGCAACTCGATTATACATCCAGTCATACGAGGCTACTTCTTCATCAGATGCAGCAAGAATTTCTCCGAGAACCTTTGTCTGTCTTTTCAAGGCTTCAGAATACTCTTCGTCCATAACTCCACTCTGCATTAAAAAATCAATGCAAGTCATTACTTTAGCAAGGTCAATCCCTAAGTCCTCTATATCTTTTCTAATGTCCTCAGCTTTTTCTGTCTCAGCACATATCAGGATGAGATCAAAATCCAAACGATTCACAGACTCTTTGGTAAGAGCCAAATATCCATCGATATATTCTTTCTCCTTGTCACTCTGATGGATCAATGCACAGATTTCAATCTTTTTTTCATCGACAAGTTTATATATATATTTCTTCAATATGCTGTAAGTTTTTCCAACTCCCCAGATTAAAACGTTATCCACAATTATCTCCCGTTCCTCATAAAATAGGCCTATTAATACTCTTCAGAAAAAATGCGTTCTTTCCAATGGGTATAGACACCGACTCGAATAGGATAGCTCAACAATTCTTTCCTAACATAGAATTTCTTCAGAAATTGCTCATACAAATTAGGCACTTTTAATCTATAATTTTCGAAACTCAATTCAGATAACGGAAAAACTACATTGCGATCCCAGATACATGAATTGAAACATTTCCCTTTCTTCAAATTTTTAAAATTTGATTCTACAGCAAAGTCCAATCCATAGGAAATACGACTCGCTATATCAGTTGAAATACAATTATCTTCCATGTATGCTCTGGCTTTATCGGATTCTTTTTGTGATAGCGATTCATATTGAGAAAACTTCTTCATAGTAAGATCACTAAAAGTCTCATCACTCATTGTCTCATTCCATCCATACAAAGGAAAAATATCCGTACAGAATGTGTCTTCTAAATTATCCGGAACAGAATTCCCCTCGAAAACTGCCAGATATGTTTTGTTTGTGATGCAAATATATCCGTCACAACTATCGCTTGACGTTTTACCATATTTGTTTTTCCAAATATCATCTTCACCTTTTTGAAACAAATTGCCTTTTTGGTCAAAATAATCCCAAAGACAGTCATATTCCTCTTTAACTAAGGCAAAATCGAGATCATCATCCCAGGGAATAAATCCCTTATGTCTATAGGCTCCCAACAAAGTCCCGGCAACTGCAATTGGTGTACATAGATCTCCTACCATATTCCAAAAACTCATAACCGCATCCAGTCTTTTAATCTGAAGTTCTCTAAGACTTCCTGTAGCCGGCGTCAAATCTGAGGGCTTCGTATGTCTCATCAAATAATTAAGTTGTTTCTCTCTTAAATACATTAAACTATGTCTTTCAAATAAAATCTTGTTCCTATCTCTTCGCAGAAAATCCTCCCCGCTTTTATACCTGCAATTGATATCTCCATAAACACTATAATCATATATCCCTATCTCTTCTAATCTGTCAGCAGCTTCCTGTATCTCCCAAATTGACTCCAGAGAAATAACAAACTCAACAGTATTTCCCCTGTAAATTGATTTATCCATATTTATATATTTCTCCCGGAATTCATCAATTGACAGTACGGGATACGATTCTTTTTTGCTTCTGTCAGTAAGAAATGGCTCTATAATAAAGACTATATTATCTTTTCCCCAAAACTCAACTGTTTCGCTCCATTGATCATTTATCCCGTATAAAACTACTTTATTCATACTGTCAGCTCTCTTTCCTAATATTTTCGCCTATTAAACAGCCTAACCGAACTATATTCGTATAGGCGTTAAATGCAAATTATTTTGGAAATAGTACCATCCTTAACCCAATCGATAGCATTTTCATAATCTTCATTTGTGTCAAATTCTATCCATCCATTATTGAAATGAACAGCTTTAACTGTTCTGCCGGATTCAATTACAGCATTTAGAAGATCAGTCATATATGCTTTTTGAACTATTTTCCCCGATTGTTGCCAGGGTTTATCCAGATATTCTTTATAAGCTGATTCCATTGTCTCTTGGATATATTTAAGTCCATTCAATGAGAATTTTAACAGCCCTATATACCTGGCACTAATTGTTTCAATTGGTGGATTCTCCAAACCCAGTTCTGTGATAGTATCGTTCGAATCAATTGCCAGGCTTTCAGTATCAAAATCTATTTTTCCATATCGTTTCTGCCAATACACTTTCCAATTATCATCCACTGCACAGGAAAAGTCTGCTTTGCTTTCCATCATTTTCCTAAGCATTGATTCCTCAAAAAGGATATCCGAATAGCTTACAATAACTTCGTCAGTAAACTCGTTTTTTGCACATAACAATGATTCGACCATATTAGTGTCTGCATATTTGCCATTATGATAATACTTCACACCCTCATAAGTGATTTTGTCTGCTGCAAATCCTGTAACAATAATAATATCCGTAATACCACACGCCCTATAGATTTCTATTTGACGCTCAATTATTGTCTTTCCTTCAAATATCAGCATACCTTTGGGAAGATTCTCGGTATACTTTTTAAGTCTTGTTCCCTGACCTGCGGCAAGAATTATAGCTTTCATTTTATTTTCCTCCAAACAAATCTTTTATCATTGTTTTATCACTTTCCCTAAATGTTGCTTCTCTTTCCGGATGCCACATAATGCCGACAATAGGAAGTGATTTGTGAATGACTTTTTCGATTACTCCATCATCCGAATGCATATCGCACTTTAGACTATCATTTTTTAGTTCGATACATGCTTGGTTGTGGTAACTATTAACCTCTATTGCATTTTCCGCTCCAAAGATCTTGTGTCTTACTGCTACATGTCCGGAAACGTTTACTAAATCATTCCCAAAATAATCCAAAATAGATTGCATCCCGCGGCAAAAGCCTAACAGCGGCATCCTTTTCTTAATAGATAGTTCTATAAGCATTCTATCAACTTCATCCCGTTCAGGAGCATTTCCCCCATACTTAACTAAACTGTTACCTCCGGTTAATATTATCCCTGTCGGATTCAATGCACTCAGCATTTTTTCTGCAATATCCCTGTTATTCGGTATAGGAATCGGAAGATATCCGCAAGCCAGAAGAAACTCTGATATTCTTTGGTCTGCACAGTCTCTGCGTTCCCCATATGATTCGACAATTTCAACACGTTGTGTAAAAAGAACCAAATTACTCATAATAATTCCCCATCATTGCGATATGCTTCAAAACCGGATGAATAATAAAATAAGTCTGCGCATCTTTCTGGCTTTGCTTTATACCCTCCAGTTTTCCATTATGATTGTACTTATCTATCAACGCCTTCAATACTTGCGATCTGACATATGGTTCGTAAAGAATATCTATGTTTGTATCCTTGCCAGGAATGGGAAATCGTTCCTGAAGCAATATTTCACCTTCGTCTATTCCCTCACTCAAAAAAATAGCTGTAGCACCAATATAGTTTTCTTGAAGCATACTGTAATATGCCGTAGTACTTCCCCGATACTGAGGAAGAATCCCTGCATGAACATGTACATATTTTTTCCCAATCTCGAAAAGATGAGAGCCTAATATATAGCCCCCATAACCTGAATAAATAAAATACTTTTGAGAATGGCTTTGTATTGCGTTTACAATTTCATCGGAGTTTATATCTCTATTGCGTATAACAGAATATTCAATACCGGCATTTTTAATTGTATAAAGAATGGGTTCATCGAGATTAAAATACTGTACACCATTATCTGACTTTTTATAGTCAGCCGCCGCTTTTTCCATTTGATCGATATTATCTGCATATACAATACACGCTTCCGGAAGCATTTCTTCTTTAACCATCATCTGTAAATATGATTTAGTTCTTGCAGTATCAGAAGCCAGTAAAGCAAAATCGTTAATAATCATTGATCTATTCCCTTACTCTTTTTAAGCTTTTCAAATTCCTCAAGTTCCTTAATAACTATTTCCTTCAAATGCTCAGATTCCAAACATGTTAAACTTGAGGAAACAGATAAAAGGGTATCGTCTATTTTGAGAAGACAACTAAAATACTTTGTACAGCCGGACAATTTATATGATTCTAGACAGCAATCTGCAAGTAACATATATAAATCCAAGTTATCATATGAAGCATTATTTGCGACCTTCCAATTTTGCTTATATTCAGTATATAGCCGTTTACTTACCTCAAATCTCTTAACATAATCATTCAGTACATCTTTGGTTTTGTTATAATCGCCGCATTTAAGATTACGCAAAACCTGATTTAAATCTTTTCTTGTATCATGATTTGCGATGATCTCTTCCCTTGAGGATTCCTTCAATCCTTTCAAATATTGTTCTCTGCTAAGACGATATAACTTTAAAAACTCCACTCCTCCAAATTCACTGTACATGTAGTTCTGCCTGTCTTCAAGGTTATTATTTGTAATATATTCATATGTCTTCATCAGATGTATCCCTTCTTTTCAATAACACGCAAAACCATATCTACAGCTTCATCTATACTGCACTTTTCTGTATCAATCACAAGATCACTTTTTTCCGGAATCTCGAAATCCGTATTCTTGCCATTCAAATTATCCATTTCGCCCTTCTGAGCCTTTTGGTAATACCCTTTGACATCACGACGTGCACATTCCTCTACAGAGCACTTCACATATACTTCAATATAATTGTTCCCTGCTATACTACAGACTTGATCCCTCATAGCCTGATAACCGCCCACTTGAGCAAGGATGACGTTAATGTTATTTCTTAACAAATAACTTGCTATAACACATACAACTTTATTATTCTTCATCCGCTCTTCAAATGTATATCCGAAAATACCATTCAATTCCGATCGAATAATATCTCCATCTATAAACTGCAAATTACCCAGTCCTCGCTCCCTTAAGATTTGAGATAATCTCTCAGCAATTGTGGTCTTTCCGCTTCCGCTAATTCCAACAAAATAGATTAAAAATGGATTGTTCATTTTCGCTACTCTATCCTTATAATTTGCTTCTTCAAACAATCAAGTTCCATCATTTTATAAGAACTCCACTCATCAAATCGCTTCTCTCCAACACCTATAACAGCCGGTATCCCAAGTTCAGCACAGCGAATCGCCATATGACTGTTAGCACCGCCATATTGAGTAATCAAGCCGGATATATTCTTAGTGAACACAAAATCATACCCCGGATCTGCAGATTGAATGAAAACAATTTTTTGTTCTATATCAACATTTTCACTATAGATAACCGTATCAGCTGTTATACTCTTTTGTGTTATAAAATTGGGTTCTTCTTCCAAAAAATAAAAGCTGTATATGTCACTTGGTTTTACTATAATACTCGGAAGTTTTATTTGTTTTGCAAAATCGTATTGCCGCTTATTATTATTGATATTCTCCCTAAATATATCTGTAATCATTCCGGGTTGTAAATCAACGTATAACTGTTTAACAACAGAAATATCAATATGAGCCATATCCTCTATTGATATATCGGCCCGATTTCCTAGTTCTTCTATCAACTGTAGAATAGTACTTACTGACTTTGTAAATACGAATTTTAAATATTCTCTTCCTTCAATGGATTCTTTGATGAATGAAAGCAATTCTTCGCTCGTTATAAGTAACCCATTTTCATCCAGCTCTGTTTGTAACTTTCCTATTTGATGGGCAGATAATGAAAAAGGATTTTCACTGTCATTCTCCTCTCTTGTTATCTTCCCATCATCGGGTCTTCCTGAGAAATATGTCTCAAATGCCTCATCATAACGCTTTGACAATATGTCATATGTTCCCGGTCTGATATGTCCGTATTTCTTTAAGAATTCTTCTTTTGTAATACAACCGCTGTAATATCGCTCTAAATCTGTGCTTAATTGTCTATTAACCGTATTCATTGAATTCATAAAAAGAGTGAATTCGTCTTGTGAAATAATACCGGTATCAACAAATGAATGAAGAAACTGTACAGCAATAAATCCGGCTCTTGCTACACCGGCAAAAGGAAGGGTACCATACTCCTTACATTCTTCAATAAGCCAATATATCTTGTCAACGAGCGATATATCGGAATTCATTATCTTTTCGTAATTATCCTCAAGCTTTTGTATTTTCCTAATGTCTTCACGATAAATACCTTTTTCAGGATCAATTATATTATTGGTTAATTCAAGTAACGCAAACTCAATTCGTGTAATCTCATTTTCATTGAAGCCATAACCCAATAATTCTTTTAGTTTCTTAGGTAATCCAAGATAATAACAAGAATAAACTATTTCAAACTCAATCTTGTCATGATACTTAGGATACTCTTCCAATCTTCTAAGATAATAATTTACTAATTTATCTGCTATGGTTATATTCAATTTTGCCGGAATAAAGGAATTGAAAGTAATTCGAGTATCTATATATGGGATCCCGCAAAATGAAATCATAAGCGGATGCATAGTAAGATCTCTGTAGCCATAGTTTTTCCGCTGATGTGCCCATATGGAATCAGTTACCAATTCCTTATATAGAGAAATGGCTAATTTCTTCGGTCGTACTCCTAATATTTCAGCCGGATTCCAATCGGGCATTACTCCAAAACAAGTAGTCTTACCTAATAAGAACGGATGCGGCGCAGACAGCTTTTGCGCCTTTTTATATATTCTATTTAAGGCCGGGGCCAAATCTATGCTATCTCTTTTCTCTTTTTGCCCTTGAGCTATTGGTCTGACTTGAAAAATGTAAACATTTCCTTCTGAAGATATTGCAAATTCGATATCTAATGCATCGTTCTGCAAATATTGTTCTATTTGCTCACAAGCACTAACTAAACTCTTCATTTCTTCGTCAACGCAATTGACGGGACTTCTTTTATAAAGCACATATGTTTTTAAGTCATTAAAACCACCGCCGGTAACAGCTTTTGTATCATTTCCATCGCGATAATTGATTACATAATATTCTGCGTATGTGTCAATATCTCTTGTAAATACAACGCCGGATCGTATAACATCTGAAAGCATAGGTTGTATGAGTATCTCTTCATTATTATTTCCTGAATTATATGATCTATATACTTCATCAATACAATTCTTTATTTCATCATAATCCGCCTTAACATCCTGAATAGATTTGAATCTCCCTGCATTTGAAAGTACTATGCTATCTTCTTGACTAGAAGACGATCGAATGATTAAATCTTCACCCTTTGCGAAATCCATCACATTCTTGACCGTTTTGTCTATATCACTATAGAAATCGTTGCTTTTCACGATTAATATTGGCAAAATATTTAGTCCCTTTAAGTTTTGTTGCAGATCTAAAAGTGTTTGCGCTTTTGTAAAACATCTTTCCATGATACTACCGCACCTCTCATTTCGTTTATACACAAAAACAGCCTAACCGTTTCAGATTATTAATCCGCCAATGTAATCATTTAGCGAATAGTTTTTACTTTCATATACTACTCCCATCACAAGTGCATCATTAAGTGCATTTTTTCTCCTTAGTTTTTGCTGAAAACCCGCTACTTCATTCCAAGAAAAATTATCTGCAAGAATAATGTCTTTTTCGTGTAGTTCACGCGTATGAATATCTAATTCTAATGAAATGACATTCCCGGAACAATTTATATCTTCGCCATATGGTGCCAAGAAATAACCATATTTACCAAATTCGCTGTATACCATGAATTTGATATAACCATCATATGGCTTGAAGACATCGAAACGTTCTACCGCTCCTCTTGTCAATTCTATCTTATAAATAGTATTTGAATTTCCAAACCAATCATACAATGGAATCAAATAAACGCCTCTTCCTATGACTTGAAGCGACAACGGCTGATGTGTAGAACAGACAGTATTTGAAATACTGACTACTTCAGTTATCAAGTTACTGTCACAATTCCAACTAAAAACACCACCCTTCTCTTCCAGTAACAGAAAAGTATTTTCATCATATTTACAAATTGACAAAAATCTATCTTCATTATTTCCTACACTTTTAAGAGATAGTTCCCGCTTTTCCATATCTAAAACAACAAATCTATTTGAGTCGGCTATCGGTGCTATGAACAGATTCTTAGAAACTGCATAATCTGCTAAAACTCGAACCGCTTCACCGGTTGATTCACAAGTGATATATTTGAAATTGTAATCATTACATTTGGAATAAGCCACAAATGGAGAACACCGATAAATGAAGAATACTTCATTATCGAATCTGACAGAAATATACCCTAAATAATTGGATCTGAAATCTATTTTCTCAAAAATATTCGATGGAACTACATTTACATTTAGAAATGTTTTATCGACAATGTTATAAACAATCATGTCTTCTGCATACCTGGGTAAAAACAGTATGTCGTCATTCACTCGTATAGTATCCCAATACAGTGAATTTGAATAAATGTTTGTCGGAAAAGACCCTAAATAATTAATCTTCTCATTATCAAAATCATGATAAAACAAGCCGTTGAAATTAGCGGCAGAAAACCACGCTCCTGCACCATTTTCACTCAGAACTCTACGCTGAAACCAATACTTGATTTCCTTTTTTTCCAATTCATCCTTAAGCATAGCATCACCCTTTTGCTTCTATACGAAATGAACCCCCATCACACAAAACCAATTAGTAATTGGGAAAACGAAAGTACAAATAATTAACCCCTTTTTCAAATCCCAGCGATTCTAAGGCCTTAGGTATTTCCGGCACAAAAAGAAGTAGTGAAATAAAGACTGCGTGGCTTTGGGGCTTAATACTGTTAGGAAGAACAACCGGAATATGATTTATTTCAACAATATTGTCAGCATTCTTATCTACAAAAAATGCGACTTTTATCCCCAGCTCTTTCATTATCTTCAATAACTGTTTGCCACCTTTTCCTGCCCCCCATATGACCACTTCTTTCTTTTTGTTATGCTTTAAAAAATTTAAAATATTCCTTCTCTGCCATTCACGTGCTTTGAGCTTAACGTTGCCCATAACTTTCAAATACCGTTCATATGTCAGCTTAGTATCTGTAATGGCACGAATGAATAACTCCGAATTATCAAAGTGATGTTTAAGATAATACTCTCTGCATTTCTCTCCGATCAAAGACTTCTTATTGTCAACATATACTTGATTCAATATTTCACGTGCAGAATATGTCTTTAATTTGAAATAATCTATCTGATCAGGTCCCCAACCCAACATATAACTGTTGCAATCAAACAAATACACATATCTGTCACACTGAAACGGGGTTGTATCATTTGGAATAATTACTGTGGGTAATCCAATAGCTGCGCCCTCCAGAGCCGATGTTCCCATAGCAAAAAGGATATCGACCTTTCTCGCAATAACACTGTTCATTTCATCTATACTCAAAGTACCACAGAATATCATTTGGATGTCATCCGTTCTCTGGTACGACTCCAAATAATCTCTATAATCTCCATCACCTATTATGTACAGATTTACTTTTTTTTGAATTCCAATTCCTTTTGAAATATTATCAAGTAAATCAGTGATTGCATAAATCTTATCAACCACCAGTCTGCCAACTACAGCAATATTTATTGTTTCCGGATCAACAATATCCGAATTTGCTCTAATTTTTCTTTCAGGGATTACTATCGGTACATACTTTTCTTCAAAGGCAACTCCAAATTTCTCTTGCGCGGCCCAATGAGCCTTATCACAATAAAACTCTGCATTGCCTCTGCTAACCATCTTTAGAAAGTCTTTAAGAATCGCATCATCACATTGGAGCGCTTCCATCAGTGATGGAATGCACAGATTATGCCAATTAAAGAAAATGATTTTGGATTTCGGATTTAATACAGGGACCCTATTTCCCCAATAGATAGGAGTGACAAGTATGATTTCTTCTTCCGGCAATATTCTGAAAACAAAATCATCATAATAGTTTTTTACTTCAACATTGCTACCTTTTAATAATTCTCTTGCAACCCCGTCTTTGTACTCCAAATAAATGACATGATAGTTCGGATCTTTTGCCAAAGATATCGCCAGATTAGATAGATATATAGGGCCTCCGCTCGTAATTCTAAATGGAAAATAGAAAACAACTATCTTCACTTTTTTATTACCTATCTTCCTGCTTTTTACCGTCTTCATACCGCTATACCTCTAATAATTCTATCATTCCAATATTTGTATTATATAAAAAGCATACTTTACGACCATCAAAAGCCACTGCGGCTGCGGGATTATCCACAAGGATGAAACGTTCGGACTTTAATTTCTCGATTTCTTGATTTAAGTCCTCCACTTCATAACATGTATGATACATATTATGAAAAGTTCGTTTGTCTAACATTCGATCTATGGGGGACGGAAGATTGTAATCTGCTTTCTCGATCAGTTCTATTCTCATCCCATTATTACTCATGAAAAGAATATTGATATTCCTATCGTTATCCTCAATCAATTCAGAATCAGTAAGAAACCCCATTTTTCTATAAATTGCACTAGCTGTGCTAATACTCTTTACTGCAATTCCTAAATGATGAACTTTCATCTTATCATTAAACTCCTGTCATCCTACATCCCTATTATTTGTAACAATCCTGAATAATCGCTTTTTTCTACAGATTTGCGATATAAACCGTCTTCGTTTATCTTATTAAAACCATATTTCTCCAGAAAAATAGCGGAGGGTTTATTCTTTGGAGTTGCAATATAGCGACCTATTAATGTCTTAATACCACTTTGTAATAAATCATTTTCTATGTACCTCAAAAAATCATACTCAATTTTTCTCTCCATTACTCTGCAGCTCATCAAAAATTCATCTATCTCGGCTTTCTCACCATTTATGTTAACAATACAAAGATTAGTTATCCCATTGTCTCCAAATCGATCTTTAACCTTTCCAATATATATCCGGACATTATTATTTGAAATCATATCAATAATGTCAGAATCAGAATATCTTTTGGTAGTTAAATTAAATTGATTTGTTTTTTGTGTCATTTGAGCAGCACGGTTTATTGTACCCTCATCAACCGCTCCAATCGCCAATGTCATATCGAGTGATTTCAGAAATGAATCGATATCACTAAATGAAGCTTTAAGCTTGCTTCGCTCAGCATTTGCAATATACATCTCAGATTTTGTCAAATCTTCTGCCAAAACCTTATCAGTTCTGAAAAATGAATCATATACTGCAAGAGCAAATGATTCCAATTCAAATACATCTTCAGGAAACTCCGGAACCTCGACCATTGGAAGCTCGCGCTTAACTTCACTCCTTTCGGCAGGATTGTCATCTAAAAAAACCATTGAATCAAGTCCAATGTTTAATTCTTCCGACATCTCTCTAATTGACACGCTTTTGGGGTTCCAACTAATCTTACTTATGACAAAATCCGATTCTTTAAGAGGCATTTCACGCTTATCGAATACCGCTTTTACATCTTCTGGATTATTCTTTGAAGCTATTGCCAGTATTATTCCCGAAGATTTTATCTTTAGAAGAATATTTTGAAAATCATAATATGCTTTTCCTTCTTTGCTGGAGGAAATAACAACATTATCCTCGCCTTCTTCACCTACAACGCCGCCCCAAAGTGTATTATCCAGGTCAACGACAAGACACTTTTTTCTGGTTATTTCTCGAAAATAATCAAGTTCTGAAATGCTTTTGGCTATGTTTTGCAATGCCTTAACAGAAAATGGACATGATGACAAATACTCCATTCTCCCGGAATATGCCTCATTTTCGCCTAAAAAGCCGATTACTTTTTTAAGATTATAACAGGCTATATTCGTTTGAGTGGAGCAAATATCATATATAGCGTTGTTTATGCAATTTTCATATTTATCTATCCGATTCATTTCTTCTATCGAAATGATCGACCTGATTCGACAGTGTATATTAGATAAATATATTCTGGTGCTCTTGTATTTCTCAGATAGTACTCCTATCAACGATATGATATCTAATACCTCAGCTGTATCGGGATGCTTTTGCCTTAGTTCGTCCCCATCTAACAAAATCAGAATACACGAATAATCGGATAAATTATAATTATCCGAATTGATCAAATACTGTTCCCAGGTGCCAAACCCATTCGCAACAGTAATCCCTCTCAATCTTTTATTAATCTTTGTTATTCCATCCATTAGGACATTAGATATCAATAATTCATTTTTCATACTTCATGAAATCTCTTAAACAGGTTATTTTCCCTATCTCTTCCATCGGAACTATTATATTGAAATTCTCTACTACGGCCGATACCAGCATCACATGCAACAAAGAATCCCATTCCTCAATATCTTCCCTGGGGGTATCCAATTCGATTTCATCGATACCAATCAAATCCTTTGCCAATTCAAGTAATTCTGTTTCATTAATCATCTCAACCCTCCAAAATTTTCACAAACTTATTTCTGATTGAATCCTTATATTCTAATCGGTTCACCTCGTTATAATATACGGTCTTTCCGCACATTATCTTATTGTCCTCACCCAATCCACCAAAACGCTTCCAAAAACTAACTACTTTTTTATTTTCCTGCAACGTTTTGGTGTATACACAATCTAATCCTAATACATCGAATGCAAAATCATGCGCAAGAATAACTGACTCAAGATTTTCAATGCTTGAGCCATAAGATACCCATCGGCCTAATTCAGCATTGTTTTGAGATTTGTCAATGTTACAAATTGAAATATTCCCGACTATCTGTTCCTTATCGCGGGAAATAATCGAGAAAAAATAATCTCCCTCTCGATGCTGCTGGTCTTTAATCCACTGGATTTCTTTTTCCAAGTCGTAATCCACATTATGTACAAATTCATTTTTAGAACTGTCGTTTCGAATTTCAATAATGAAGGCAGCATCTTCTTCAATAGCCGATCTTAAGGATATGTATTTACCTGTTAAACTCTTCTCATAAATCATTGATTATTTCCTCTATATGCACAAAAGTCATCATATTTTCTTATATACTCCTCCGAGTCATACAGTTCATTAGTCAGGCATAACAATACAGAATCTGCGCTAAAATTGTACATTGTCTTCCAAATCATTTTAGGCAGATAAAGGCCCATGTGTGGATGATTTAATTCAAACGTCTTCTTTCCACCATAAATATCTACAACATCAACTTTGCTTGTACCTGCTACATTTACAAGTATAAATTCGCTTTTCTTATTCGCGTGTTTTCCTCGTTCCACCGTTGAATCTGAGCCATAAATATAAAACACTCTTTTAACTATAAACGGTATTTCTTTACCGCATTCTGCAACTACCAGTTTTCCGCGCTCATCTCCCAGTTCTTTAAACTCTAAGACTTTTACATCATCAATTGTAGCAACCATATAGTTCTCTCTCCTTTCCGGTATATTCACAATGAGGGTATATATAATCCCGATATGGCAAAAAACCTTTTTCTTGTAAATAGTTCTCTATCTCATTATTTCTGGTTTTTAATGAAACTATCACATAATGCTTGTCTTGATTCAAAACTTGCGGAGAAACTACCGGTGTGTCGTACACATGATCACATACATTATTTTTTTTATCTGCAAATGAATCGATATTCACCCCGCAACTTTTTAATGTACATAGTAGTTCTCTTCCACCTATACCGTTACCATAGATAACGACTTTTCTCCCTTTACGTTCTTTGTTTATCAACGCCACTATATTATTTAAAAAGACTTCGGTAGCTTTATTACTCTTTTCGACTTGTAAAAAACCTGTTTGCAAATCATCCGTACATGTTTCCGCATAATCAATCATCTCTGTTGTAATAGTTGGAGTCCCGTATATCCTTTGAACACATTCAAAGGTTGTTTTTGCGATCTGCTCATAATCCGTCAAACTTACATCCAGCATTTCTCGGACTTTTTGCGTAAAATCCGCATACGGATAAATATTGGCCGCACAAACATTGTATGGATTTTCATCAAATCTGAAATTGCATTTTACATCATATTCGTAGGGCTCAATAGGAATAGTTGGAATCCCCAGAGCAGCAGCGTCAATAACGCTGGTCCCCATACCGACAAATATAAAGCTGTCATTGATGAGACCCTTTAACTCATCATAGGTGACCTGCCCATACAACACTACTCTCTTCTTGATCTGCTCCGGCAAACCATCAACCATTTCTTTAACAATATTATATCCTTCACCATAACAAACCATTGTCAATTTTAAGTCCGGAATGTTTATCTGCTGTATCCAACTGATCATCCCTAAAAGATAACCCTTAAAAGGGAAATCGGCGCGCGCGGCCGTAAGAATGGTTTTGTTAGAATATCTATCTCCCACTCTAAGGCGGCAGTCTTCCCACTCATATGGTAAATCCACACAAATACGTAAGATTCGAAAATCAAGTTTGGTATTAAAGAATAGTTCCGTATCATTTTTTACAATCTCGTCCATGATCAAAACATGATTACTCTTTATAAGATCATTAATAAATACGGATAATTCTTCAAAACTGTATACTTTCAAATCTTTTTGGTATATATCGCGTCTTCCCTCTATGTAATTTCCCTTTATACATTCAGGATGAACTGAATATAGAATAGTTTTCTTATTATCAATCTCAAGGAAGAAAAATTTGAGAAATGTATCCCACTCAAAGGTAATGAAAACAACCTTCGTTTGGTCGGATATCCTCTCGCAATATTCTCTATATTCGCGCCAGTCTATTTCATCAAGGCATACATGATTCCGATTTAACAACTCCTTTATGCCTGTGCTACAAAACTCACAAACACATCTAACTTCAAAATCTGTACTATTTACGATTTGGGTTGCAAGTTTGACTATTAGATTTTCTGTTCCGCCAGTCCTAATCATTCTATGGGCAAAGCAATAACATGTCTTTTTATGTCTCATAGTACCGTTTTACCAAAACACTCTAAGTATGTATTTTTTATAACAAACATAAAACTAAATCCGCTATAAAGTTGTTTTCCAATAACAAACCATAATATATATCGGCAAAAAAGCCATCGGTTATTAGATGCAATGGTAGTTATCTTTTCTAATTCAAAAACCCTTTATCCGCATACACAACCTTGTACTTATCCCTATGTTTGTCAAAAAAGAAAGATATCAGCCTTTCGGATATGAACCCCGGATAGCGGTTCTGATAGTTATCTTCAAGTTCACCGCCCTTTTCGGCTACCGCAAAAAGGATCGGAAAAAGCCACGAGCACAAATCATCCAGTACTTCGCGGCGCATTATGAACATATTGCAGGGAGAATAAAGTCCGGTAGTTTTAAAGAACTTCGAAAGATCCTCATGATCGTCCGGGTAATTATCGCGGACAAATTCAAGCATATTGTCCCAATTGGATTCGACATGGCGGCTCCTGAAATTACCTTCGATACTCGGATAGACATACAGCGGAACAGGCAAAAGAACATCCACTCCGTGCTTAAACATTCTATCCTGCCAGTCGCCGGGAAGTGTAAAATGCCTGCGATAATGAGCAAGCCCGATATAGTCTTCCGTGGCATGCTTCCATATCCAGTAAAGACCTGTGAGCTCGCAGAACTGCTTGTTTAGTTTGGAGATATTATCACCGAAGTCGTCAGTGCAAAATGCCGGGATCCTTTTATCTGTAAGAGCGGCACCGACCTGGATCACCTTCTCGTAACCCGCGAGCGTATATTGATCTTGCAGGGGGTTGTCAAAAGCCGAACTTGCAACGTAAACTGCGGTTGTCGGTGCGTTTTTGGAAATCGCGATACTTTCTTTTGCCTGATCGGCGCAAAGATCATCGATCTTGACATACTTGCGCCCATGATCGGCATAGAACTTAAGCAGAAACCGGTTTCTGGTCTCGAGATCGAGTTTGACATCCACGGGAATGATGGTTTTCATGCCACATCCGGTGAGAGTGGCCGTTAAGTGCGGATGATTTACGCCTCTTGTTGCTAGATACACGGCACAGTCACGGTTAAGTTTTGAATCGGGTCCGATCTTGATGACCGGAACTCCGTCAATCTCAGAGGGGTTTTGTTCATCGTTGTCATAAAGATATGCGATGATCTTCACAGAAGGATCGAGATATTTAAGATAAAAGCCCATCGTGGCTGCGCGTGAATGAGCCCCTGCAATGTAGATATCCGGCATATAATAAATTCCTCTTTTCTGCTTTATTATATCATCTTGGCTTACGCCTCATCAATGCTGTATAATGTTCCAATGAACATTTATCTTACACGGCACGGGGAAACCCGGCTCAACAAGCAAAAACTCATGCAGGGCTCGATCGACGAGCCGCTTAACGACGTAGGTATAAGTCAGGCTGAAGAGGCCCACGAAAGCTTAAAAGACGTTAAGTTTGACGCGGTTTACGCAAGCCCCCTGATCCGCGCGGTCAAGACCGCGTCAATAATCGCGGGCGTCCCCGAAAGCGAAGTCATAAGGGACGAGCGCATCAAAGAGGTCTATTTCGGAGACTACGAATTACGCCCCTACTCAAAACTCGGATTTAAGATGACTATATTCTGGCTGCTGCCCGAAGTTTTTAAGGCGCCCAAAAGCGTCGAACCGATCCCGTCGATGGTCGCGCGCTCCAAAAGTTTCATCGAAGATCTGGCAAAAGAAAACTACGAAAATGTCCTGATCGTCTGTCACGGCGGGATAATACGCGCCCTGTGCGGAGTGCTCGAAAAGCGCAAAAACGGCATCAAATGGCGCCCGAAACCGCACAACTGTGAAATACGAAAATATCAGCTGTAATGAGGAAACAAGGTTATGGAACGAAAAATTCTTAAAAACAAACTCTACCTCTATCTTACGGAGTTTTTTGCGGGCATGTCTGTCATGGCCGTGGAACTTGGCGCAAGCCGCCTGCTTGCTCCGTATTTCAGCTCATCGCAGATCGTCTGGACCATAATAATCGGCACGATCATGATCGCGATGGCACTCGGAAACCTCTACGGCGGCCGTAAAGCCGACAAAGACCCCAATCCCGACAAACTCTACGGCAGGATACTGATCGCAGCTGTATGGATAGCGGCGATCCCCGTTGTCGGCAAATACATCATCTTACTGATCTCCGGCATCCTGATACTTGCGGTAAACAGCAATTTCCTGATCGTCGCCGGATTTCTGGCGTGCATGATCATATTTGTGTTCCCGCTTTTCTTACTGGGAACCGTGACGCCGTCACTTGTAAAGTTCGCCGTCGACAGCCTTGATGATTCGGGCAGCGTAGTCGGAAAACTCAACGCCTTTAATACGATCGGCTGCATCATCGGCACGTTCGTTCCCACGTTCATCAGCATTCCCGCCGTCGGCACCTCGATCACGTTCCTGATCTTTGCCGGGATCATGCTGGTGCTCGCACTTGTTTATTTCATCAGTTCCAAAGTAAATTTTAAGAAGGCCGTGAAAGTCCCCGTAAGCATAGCGCTTTACATCGTCTGCCTCATTCTCGGCCGTAACAACAGCTTTGCTTTCTGGCAGACGGACTTAACCTACGAGGGTGAATCGATCTACAACTACCTTCAGGTCTACGAAAATGACTTCGAAGTCGTGCTTTCGACGAACGTCCTGTTCGGCGTCCAGTCCGTGTACTTAAAGGACAAGGGCCTTACCGGAATGTACTACGATTACGCCATGGCGGCCCCCTTTATGAGCGGTATCACGGAAAAAGAAAACGTAGACATCCTGATACTCGGTAACGGCACGGGAACATACGCGACCCAGTGTGAGCGCTACTTTGACAACGTAACGATAGAAGGTGTCGAGATCGACCAAAAGATCACAGACCTTGCCCACAGGTATTTTGAGCTCCCTTCTGACGTTAATGTCACAACATACGACGGCCGCGCATATCTTAACGCCATCGACCGAAAATACGATGTCATCATGGTCGACGCATACCAGGACATCACGATCCCGTTTCAGATGTCTTCGATCGAGTTCTTTACGCTGGTAAAAGAACACTTGACCGACGACGGTGTCATGGTGGTCAACATGAACATGCGTGGAAAACGTGAAGGCAATATCAACCAGTATCTTGCCGATACGATCTCAAATGTATTTTCGGAAGTTTATACCGTCGAGTGCGGTTACTCCACCAACAGAGAACTGTTTGCATCCAACAATCCCGAAATGATCGACCGCTTTACAGCCAATATCGACATGGCTGCCGGTATGGGTGAGGATGATCTTACATATATGATGGAACGCGTAAACAACGACCTGGTAGCTTATGTACCGGGCGAATACCTGATGACCGATGACAAAGCCCCCGTGGAACTGTTGGGAATGCAGGTCATCGACGATATCATCAAAGAAGAAGTCGCATACTACAAAGAGATTTACAAGAAGGGCGGATTTAAAGCACTTCTCGAACTTTTATAGATCCGTGCGGAATGGATGCAACATATACTTGCAGGCACGGAATGGAGAGTATCATGCCAAAAAATTCTCAGATAGTCATCGTCGAGGACGACAAGGATCTTTGTGCCGGCTTATGCAAGGCTCTTAAAGACGAATCCAGAAGCATTGTCTCCTGCCAAAACTTAAAAGAGGCCAGAGAACAGATATTTTTGACAACTCCGTCATTGATCTTATTGGACATCAATCTTCCCGACGGAAACGGCCTTGACCTTGTTAAAGAGATCAGGGAAAAGAACCTGGCATACCCGATAATACTTCTCTCTGCCAACGACACGGATGCCGACGTGGTAAAGGGACTTGACATCGGAGCTGACGATTATGTCACAAAGCCGTTTTCGTTAAGTGTATTAAGGGCACGTGTTAATACCCAGCTTAGGAAAAAAGAAACTTTCACCGACAATGAAGTTATTGCTATCGATGCATTTTCTTTTGACTTCGAACGCATGATATTTACGGCAGACGGAGTTGAGATCTCATTAAGCAAGACGGAACAGCGCCTATTAAAACTGCTTGTATTTAACCGTGGAGTTATACTCTCCCGTGACGATCTTATAGACAGGCTGTGGACAGACGGAGCCGAATACGTCGATGAAAACGCACTTTCCGTCGCCATTAAAAGGCTGCGCGACAAACTTAATGCTAAGGACTATATCAAGACGGTTTACGGACTCGGATATATGTGGGTAAAGAATCAATGAAAAAGAAAAAGATCCTCGATCATGTGGAAAAGATGCTGGATGACGCTATAAAAGGCGAATTCCATGAGGAACATTTTTCGGAAGACAGAGTATCAAGGATAGAAACCAAGCTGGCCGATTATTTAAGAGCGTCGGCTCTTTCGGCGGAAAATGTCCGTACGGACCGGGACAAGATCAAAACGCTTATCGCAGATATCTCCCACCAGACCAAAACGCCTATCACAAACCTGCTGCTTCACAGCGAGCTTTTGCAGGAATCGGAGCTCACACCCGATCAGCGTGAGAATCTTACCGCCATCGAAAATGAAGCGGAAAAACTCAGGTTTTTGGTTGATGCGCTCGTTAAACTTTCCCGTCTGGAGAACGGGATCATGGTACTTGAGCCCGCGCCTGACGATCTTTCAAGACTTGTCAAAGAGATCGGAAGTGCCATGCGGCCCAAGGCGGAAGGAAAAGGGCTTTATCTTCATGTCACCGAGGAGAGCGAAAAAGCTTCTTTTGACTATAAATGGACTCTTGAGGCTGTAAGCAATATAGTTGACAATGCCGTCAAGTATACCGATAAAGGCGGAATAGATATCTCTTTTAGATCAACGGAGATGTTTGCATGCATAAGTGTAAAGGATACGGGAATAGGAATAGCCGAAAGTGACATACCTAAGATCTTCTCACGCTTCGGCCGGCTTCAGTCTTCCCGTGAAAAAGAAGGTGTCGGAATAGGCCTGTACCTCGCAAGAGAGATAATCACCCAGGAAGGCGGATATATAAAGGTTAATTCAAAGCCCGGCGTGGGTACGGAGTTTTTGATCTATTTAAAGAAATGAAGTATTAAGCACAGGCAGCGGACACAATTCTTTCAAAACTGAAAGAATTCATCAAAGATCTGAAAGAATCCGGAAAGAATTAAGTGTAATAATCAGTGTGTGGAAGGAAAAACTTCCGCACACTTTTTCTTTTTGAAGAAAAAGTTCTGCATTTTCCCGACAAAGCAATCGTGTAAACACTATTTAAAAAATATAAGCGAGGTTTAGAAATGAGTATTCTCGAAGCAAAGAATCTGGAAAAGGTATACGGACAGGGCGAAAACGCAGTCCACGCTCTTGCAGGTGTAAATCTTGAAGTTAACAAAGGTGAGTTTTTGGCGATAGTCGGAACATCCGGAAGCGGTAAATCCACTCTTCTTCATATGCTCGGCGGTCTGGACAGACCGACTTCCGGAGAAGTGATCGTTGACGGTCATCCGATCTCCAAGCTTAAAGATGACGAGCTGACAATATTCAGAAGAAGAAAGATCGGGTTTGTTTTCCAGGCGTTTAACTTAGTCCCCGTCCTCAATGTTTACGAAAACATCGTTCTTCCGCTTGAACTTGACGGTGAGAAGGTTGACAGGGAATTCGTCGAAGAGATAATCGACACCCTGATGCTTGGATCCAAAAAAGAAGTATTACCCAATCAGCTCTCCGGCGGACAGCAGCAGCGTGTAGCCATCGCAAGAGCACTTGCCTTCAGACCGGCGATAATACTTGCGGACGAGCCGACCGGTAACCTTGATTCCAAGACCGGACAGGATGTTTTAAGCCTTTTAAAGGTTTCTGCCGAAAAGTACGGACAGACGATCGTAATGATCACCCATAACGACGAGATCGCGCAGACGGCAGACCGCATCATCAGGATCGAAGACGGTCGTATCGTGGCTGAAAGAGAGGGAAGATAGGCACAATGAAAGTAAATAATAAAAAATGCGTTCGAAAGATCGCTGCAAGATGCCTTCTTTCAAACAAAAGAAGAAACATCATCACAATTGCCGCAATAGTTTTGACGGCGGTGCTTTTTACATCGATCTTCACTATTGCCCTGTCGATCACCTCTTCCTACGAAACAAGCATTTTCAGAGAACTTGGCGGCAGCAATCACGGAACTTTCAAGGAACTGACCGATGAACAGGTCGATATTCTGAAAGGTAACAAACATATAAAGGCATACGGGGAAAGGCGGATAGCCGGAATCATATCCGAAGCTCCTTTTACAAAGCAATCAGCTGAGATAAGCTTCATGGATGACAACTGCGCCAAGTGGAGTTTTGTCGAGCTTGAAGCGGGACACATGCCTGAAGCCGGAAACGAAGTCATCATGGACAAAGAAGCCTTAAGACTGCTCGGAAAAGAAGCCGTTCTCGGTGAAGAGATCACTCTTACCATAAGCAGTACGACCGATGAGTCGTTCAAGGTCACGGATACATTTGTTTTAACAGGCTACTGGGAATATGACCCTCTTTGCCCTGCTCATTTTATAAATGTTTCCAAAGAATATGTTGAAGGGTTTAATGAAAAACTTGTCAAAGCAGGATACGATCCCGTACAAACAGACCTTAACGTAATGTTTTCTTCTTCCCTTGATCTTGTCAAAAAGATGGAGAAGGTGGAGGCCGAATGCGGATTCACACCTGATGACGCAGGCGCCAAAAACTACGTGCGCTTTGGCGTGAATCCCGGATTTATTGAAGGTAACTTCTCGAACGGTATTACACTCGGAACAATATTACCGATCTTTGCATTTGCGCTGCTTATTACATTTACGGGATATCTGATCATATATAACGTGTTTCAGATATCCGTTGCGACAGACATTCGCTTTTACGGACTTTTAAAGACCATAGGAACTACGAAAAAGCAGCTTAAAAGGATCATCCGTCATCAGGCTATGATCCTGTGCGCAGTCGGAATCCCGGTAGGGCTTATATTGGGATATGGGCTTGGTGCGTGGCTCGCTCCTGCGGTTTTAAAGACCAGCACGTTTTCTTTGAACTCGTTTACTTTAAGCTCGTCACCCCTGATCTTTATCGGGGCTGCTCTTTTTGAGATCGTGACCGTTCTGATCTCGGTTTCAAAACCCGGCAGAATGGCCGGAAATGTGTCGCCGATCGAGGCGCTTAAGTTTACGGAAGGCATCGGGACCGGCACAAAAAAGAAAACTTCGAAAGGTAACAGGGTTACCCGGATGGCCTTCGCCAACATCGAAAGAAATAAGAAAAAAACGATCATTGTATTTGCGTCACTTGCTTTGTCGCTTGTGATCCTGAATGCCGTAAACATGTTTGTCGGCGGACTTGACGTGGAGAAATGGATATCTTCCGGCGTAACGACAGACTTTATTGTAGGAAATGTCTCCTACTTTAAAGGTCAGGGCGGGCAGTCCGATCCGTTGACGGATAAAGACATACTTTCGGTAAAAGAAAATGTGAACGCATCGGCAGAAGGCATGGGCTACGATGTGATGGGTATACCGCTTACAAAGGCAGACGAGGAAACTTATCAAAATTATCTAATGTCGGTTGGCGGCGACATTGAATTTACCAACGATGCCGGCAAGGGATTTCACTATGTAAGCTGCGTAGCGGAGGGAATGGATGATTTTTTACTCGATAAACTCATTGTTTATGAAGGTGACATTGCTCCTTTAAAGACCGGCGAAAACTATGTTGCCATCATGACGCACAAAGATGAACACGGGAATCTGATGCTTGGTGAAAATGCCCCGAAGATAGGTGAAAAATACACTCTTTCGGTTGCAAAAAATGTTGAGATCTTAGATAAGCGGACGGGTTTGCCCAATGAAGAGATGTTCCCCGATCCCGAAAATACAATAGGGCAATATGTCGATCTTGAGGATCATGAGTTTATTGTATGCGCATATGTCGATGTGCCGATAGTTATCGGTCCCCGTCGCGGTTCTTTCAGCTACGATGCGGTATTTGGAGCGGATGCTCTAAGAAACGCCGTCGGTGAAGCCATGGTTCCGATGTTCTATGCTTTTGATACGGCCACCCCCGAAGACGAAGCGGCTGCGGAAGAATTTGTAAGCAAGTATGTGGCAGGATCTCATGAAACGCTTGAATATGAAAGCAAAGCCGTAAAGAGAGCTGAATTTGCAAACTTTAAAAATATGTTCACTTTGCTTGGCGGCGTACTTTGCCTCATCATCGGATTTGTGGGTGTACTCAATTTTGTTAACACCGTCATGGCAGGGATCATTGCCAGAAAGAACGAGATTGCGGTCCTTCAGGCTATAGGAATGACCGGAAAACAGGTTAAAGAGATGCTGATCACGGAAGGAATGATATATACCGCAGGTTCCGGTATGCTGGCACTTTTACTGTCTGTTGTCTTTGTGCCTGCGATAAATACCCTTGCCGACAGTATATTCTGGTTTTACTCAAAACACTTTTCGGTTGCTCCGATAGTGATCGTAATGCCTGTCATGGTATTGCTGGGTATACTTATTCCGTTACTGTCATACAAAGGAATTTCCCGGGCAAGTATTGTGGAAAGAATAAGAGAGATAGGATAATTGTAAAGATAAAGGGAGGATGCCGTGGAACCTTGGGTTCCACGGCATTTTTATTATGAATGAAAAAGTAAAGCCTGTAGCATTATTACAAATTATGCGTTAACCTTGGGAAGTTTTGCGATGGATGCTGCGATATCCTCGTCTGTAGGGATATAGTCGGTCATCTCACCGTCGTTGTACTTCTGGTATGCAACAAGATCAAAGTAACCTGTTCCGGTAAGACCGAATACGATGGTCTTTTCTTCGCCGGTCTCTTTGCACTTAAGTGCTTCGTCGATGGCAACTCTGATGGCGTGTGAGCTTTCGGGAGCGGGAAGGATACCTTCCACCCTTGCGAACTGCTCGGCTGCTTCGAATACGGAAGTCTGCTCAACGCTTGTAGCCTCCATGTAACCGTCATGGTAGAGCTGTGAAAGGGTGGTGCTCATGCCGTGGAAACGAAGTCCGCCTGCGTGGTTTGCCGAAGGAATGAAGCTGCTGCCGAGAGTGTACATCTTGGCAAGAGGACAGATCATACCGGTATCGCAGAAGTCGTATGCAAAGGTTCCGCGAGTGAAGCTCGGGCATGATGCAGGCTCAACAGCTATGATCCTGTAATCTGCTTCTCCACGAAGTTTCTCGCCCATGAAAGGAGCGATAAGTCCGCCGAGGTTTGAACCGCCACCTGCACATCCGATGATGATATCGGGGTTAATGCCGTATTTATCAAGTGCTGCCTTGGTCTCAAGACCGATCACGGACTGATGAAGGAGTACCTGGTTAAGAACGCTTCCGAGAACATATCTGTATCCGGGATTCTTGGTAGCCACTTCAACCGCTTCGGAAATAGCACATCCGAGGCTTCCCGTGGTACCGGGATGTTCGGCAAGGATTCTTTTACCTACTTCTGTAGTCTCCGAAGGTGAAGGAACTACGCTTGCGCCGTAAGTTCTCATAACTTCGCGTCTGAAAGGCTTCTGCTCATAGGAAACCTTAACCATGTAAACCTTGCAGTCAAGGCCGAAGTACGAACAAGCCATTGAAAGTGCCGTACCCCACTGACCGGCTCCGGTCTCGGTGGTCACGCCCTTAAGGCCCTGCTTCTTGGCATAATAGGCCTGAGCGATCGCTGAGTTCAATTTATGCGATCCGCTTGTATTGTTACCCTCGAATTTGTAGTAGATCTTGGCGGGAGTCTTGAGTTTTTCTTCAAGGCAGTAAGCTCTTACGAGGGGGGAGGGACGATACATCTTGTAGAAGTTCCTGATCTCTTCGGGAATCTCGATGTAAGGTGTTGTCTCGTCAAGTTCCTGAGCTACGAGTTCTTCGCAAAAGATAGGTGAAAGTTCCTCGGCGGTAAGAGGCTTGCCGGTTCCGGGATTAAGCAAAGGTGCGGGTTTATTCTTCATATCCGCCCTTAAGTTATACCATGCCTTGGGCATCTCGCTTTCTTCAAGATAGATCTTGTAAGGGATTTTGTTGTCTGACATGTTGTTCTCCTTCTCGGAGCCGAGCTCCGTTTTCATTTTTACGGGACAAAAAAACCTGTCCCTACAGTAGTTACTGCTGGGACAGGTACTATTCTTACCTGCGGTGCCACCCGGCTTGGTGCTTTCACACCCTCTTAGCGCATACTGACATATGCCGGATTTTCATCACGAAGATCCATACTCCGTCTCCCATACTCGGCATTTGCCTTTCAGGTCGCCCTCTGAAGTCCATTCAACTCTGCGCTTATCGCTGCGATCTCACCACCCGCAACTCTCTTTGCATAAGGAAGCAGTGCCTACTTACTCTTCATCAACGGTTTAGAAAAAAATAACATACGGCTCATCGATGTGTCAACACATTTTTTGCAGATCAAAATAACTTTTTACACTTTTCCACATCGGCGCGGTTTTCAAACGGCTTTTTAAACCGGTGAGTCATGCCTGCACACCTGCGCAAGCCCTTCAAGTATCGAGCCGCACGCCCACGGCATGAGCGCAAACCAAGTGGAAGCGGGCGATCCGTCGGGGTATGTTTCGGTAAGAAGGCCCTCGCTGTGGCAGAATCTTTCCGACATCCAGCCTGTCTTTCCGTATCCGTATTCGCCGTCAGATGTATTGTGACACTGACAGCTCCAGAGCTTCGTATCTTCCATACGGCTCTTGATGTAATCATCTTCACGCTCTTCGAGGTAATACATCATTTCACCGATTATCGACGAAGACATCGGATGGATGTGAGGATTTGTGACGGACGTGATGCTGCCGCCCGAACTCGACCATCCGACCGTCGAAAGCGGCGGTACTTTGATCGGTGAGTTATAGCAGAACTTAAACGTGAACTCATAATAAAGAGCATCCCTCATGTGATCGAGCAGGAATTCCTCGCCTGTAAGTTCATGAAGACATCTAATCGCCCTTATATAACTTAATATCCCTTCGGAATCCATGTTTTTATCGATATCAAGCGGTCCGCCGTAGCACTGCTGGCGACTGACAAATGTGTCATAATACCACTTTTCGCTCTTAAACAGTGCCGCTACGTATCTCTCATCACCGGTTATCAGGCTGTAATATGATGTTGCCGCCATACACCATGCGCCGGAAAAAGAATCGTAATCAAGACCCGCGGGGCTCTTCTCGGAAATGATATAGGGATATTCGCCGTCGAAGTTTTTGCTCTTTTCGATCGCTTCGACAACTTTTCCCGCATATTTAAGCCAGTCGTCGTGAGTAAGACCTGCGTTCTTTTCCCATTCATATGCCTTGAGTATCAGGTATACGGCCTGTCCTACGAGATATGCCGCGTGTCCGGGCGAAGGTTGTTTGTCGTACCACCAGCCACGGTTTCCCCATACGCCGTCCTGCTCGCATGTGAAGGGAATGTTGTTGCGGGGATTTAAGCTCGTTTCAACAATGTGGTCTATGCAGTCAAGTGCCTGCGTACGGATACGTTCATCGCCGAGACAATGTGCGGAAAGCAGCATCGGCACCGCTGCCGCAAGGCCGTTGGTCCATGAGATCGAAGGAAGCGGTCTCAGATGCTCGTCACCCCTGTCAAACACAAAGCCCGAATAGCAGTGTCTGTCGGAAAGCCAGGCTTCGCCTGCTATCGCCGCCGAGATCTCTTTGATGGTCTCGATCGGAGTCTTTAGTTTCCTCGGCTGCTCATGGAATATGTCGTAAACCCGCTTAAGTGCGCTGTGGATGCCGGTCTCGTCGGCGGCCTTATAATCAAAGCACGACACGGTAAAAGAAACCGATCCGCCCGCCTTAAGCTTAAAACAGTTCTCGCGGGTAAAAGGCTTTTCAAAGTATTTATGCGAATCAAGGAAAAAGATCGGGGCGTTCTCGTAGCCGAGTGTGTACCAGACTTCGCGGTCCTTAAGGGAACAGCCGAAGCCCGCGTAAGCGTAAAAATCGCCGCTTACACCCGGTGTCCATTCGCATATGGCAGCATCGGATCTTTGAATGAAATAAGGTGTTGCCGCGAAGCCGCATACGGATTCATCGCCGTACGCAAGCGCTACGGGGTGTGAAAGCCTGTCACTTCTTACCATCCACCACGGATATGCGGGGAAGTTCGCTTCAAGCCTTAATCTCGGCGAGCGGCTGTCGGTCACAAGCGGAGCTTCGCCTCTGTTTGTACCGTACATAAATCCGGGTAAAAAGAACTCGGGGCTGTCGCCCTTTACCGGCATGGCAATGCGTATAACACCTTCAAAGTCACGCTCCGCTGTTATCGTTACGGTTACGGTGCGCCCAAGGCCGTCGCTGTTTAAAGTGGTGACCTGTGCGCTGAGCCCGCAGGCCTCAAGGTCCTCATATCCGCACGGCTGCCCATATTCTCTTGCCTTAAATTTCAGTTCGTTCATAACCTTGCCCCCATTATTCAAATTGACTTCTGTAAAGCCTGTAATATGCGCCTTCGCGTGCCATAAGATCGTTGTGACTGCCCTGCTCTATGACATCGCCGTGCTCCATCACTATGATGTTGTCGGCATTTCTGATGGTTGAAAGTCTGTGAGCTATGATAAAAGAAGTCTTTCCGGCCATCAGTATCTTCATGGCATCCTGAACTTTTCGTTCCGTGGCGGTATCAACGTTACTGGTCGCCTCGTCAAGTATCAGCATTCCCGTATCGTATAACATCGCACGGGCTATGGTGATGAGCTGCTTCTGGCCTTTACTGATGTTGCCGCCGTCCTCGCTGATGACTGTGTTGTAGCCGCTCGGAAGCTTCATGATGTAGTTGTGTATATGCGCCGCTTTGGCGGCTTCGGTCACTTCCTCGTGAGTGGCGTTTTCTTTGCCGTAGGCTATGTTATCAAAGATCGTGCCGTTAAATACCCACGTTTCCTGGAGTACCATCGAGTAGCTCTTCCTGAGGCTCGCCATCGTATATTCACGGTTTTCAAGTCCGTCCACCATGATCTTGCCGCTGCCCGGATCGTAAAAGCGCATCAAAAGGTTTATCATCGTGGTCTTGCCCGCACCGGTATGACCGACTATCGCAACCGTCTCGCCGGGTTTTGCCTCCATGTTAAAGTCATGAAGTATCGTTTTGCCCGGAAGATATCCGAATTCAACGTTTTTGACTTCCACATGCCCCTTGGCGCTTACAAGTTCGGTTGCGCCCTCCATGTCCTTAACTTCCTCGTTCTCGTCAAGCAGCTGGAACACTCTTTCCGCCGCTGCGAGAGCACTGAATATCTCGTTTATTATGTTTGATATCTCGTTGATGGGACCGCTGAACTTACGGCTGTACAGGATAAAACTCGAGATCTGTCCGAGGCCTACGATCCCTTTCATGTAAAGGAGCGCACCGCCGAGTCCGATCGCCGAAAGTCCGACGTTGCTGATCATTCCGATCGTAGGCCCCATTGTCATGCCAAGACCGTCGGCGTTTTTGTAGGCCTCCGCAGCGTTTTTGTTGATCTCGGCAAACCTGTCGCACACATAATCCTCGTGCGCATATGCCAGTATCGTCTTCTGTCCGGTGAACATCTCCTCGGCGAAACCGTTCATCTCACCGTAAGCACGGCTTCTTGCCCGGTAAAGCGGTCGTGTTCTTTTGCCCATATAACGTGTAAAAAGAATGGATACCGGAATGGTAAACACCATGCAAAGCACCAGGGGAAGCGAGATCATGCACATCATGACAAAGCTTCCGATTACGGTCACAAGGCTTGTTAAGATCTGTACGATATCAGAGGAAAGACTCGTACAAACGACATCGATGTCATAAGATACGCGGCTGATGATATCGCCCGCCAGGTGTTTGTCAAAATAACCGACCGGCAGTTCCATCAGCTTGTTGAACACATCTCTTCTTAAGTTTCTGGCGACAAACCTGCCCACACGCATCATGCCGATATTTACCAGGAACGAAAGGATGTTGCTGCCGACATAAACAAGCAGCATAAGAAGACCGTAGTGAATAACGGTCTGCATGTCGACTTTTCCCTTGCCTGCCGCTGCCGCTGTGATGGCTTTACCCGCAAAATTCGGGCCTAAGAGGTTTCCCACATTGCTGGCAAAAGCAAATATCAGCAATATAAAGAATATCCATCCGTATTCCATCATGTATTTAAGCAGTCGTCTTAAAGTTTTTCCGGCATTCTGGGGTTTTTGCTTTTCTCCTCCGCGGTCTCCCGGTCCCGGCATTCTGCCTCCTTGTACCCGGCAGCCAAGCTGCCGTACCTCAACTTTTCCCCGGCAGCCTGGCTGCCGAACATAGTTGCATTAACTCGTCTGCATTTCGAAGGTTTCGCGGTACGCGGCACAGCTTTCCATAAGCTCGCTGTGCGTACCGATACCTATACATTTTCCGTTGTCCATCACCATGATCTTGTCCATGTTCATGACGCTGCTGATGCGCTGCGCGATCATGATAAGCGTGCTGTCTTTGTGATTTTCCTTTATAGCGCGTCTCATATCCGAATCGGTCTTGTAATCAAGGGCACTTGAGCTGTCATCCAGCACCAGTATTTCGGGATCGCCCGCCAGTGCGCGCGCCACCAGAAGTCTCTGTCGCTGTCCTCCCGAGAGGTTCGCTCCCTTGATGTCGGCCTGATAGTCCAGTTTATCGCCAAGTCCTTCGATATATTCATAAGCCTGCGAATCCTTGACCGCATTCATAAGTGCGCCTTTGGAAAGGCCTCTTCCGAAATCTATGTTGTTGCGAAGCGAATCCTTGAATACCATGTCGTTCTGAAATACGACGCCGAATCTTTCCCGAAGTTCGTCTTTTTCAAAGGTCCTGACATCTCGCCCGCCTATAGTGATGCTGCCTTCATCGGCATCATAAAAGCGTAAAAGAAGGTTTATTACGGTAGTCTTGCCGCATCCCGTGGGGCCGATTATGCCGAGGCTTTGCCCCTTTTTAAGGCTGAAACTTACATCTTCCAGGGCTTTTTCACGCTTGCCGCCCACAAAGTCCGCGCCGGTCTTGCTCTCGCGCCCATATGAAAAGCTTACGTTTTTAAACGTTATGAAATCGGCGGCATCAACATCGCCGTTGGCAGGGGCTGTCACCCATTCATCACCCCGGGCTATTACCGCATCGATCCTGTCGGCGCTCGCGCTTGCTTTTGACATACTCATAAATATACGGTTAAGGCCCATAACGCCCATGGTGATCATGTTAAAGTACGTAAGAAATGCCAGTATTATACCGGGCTGCATGCTGCCGTCGTTGACGCGTTTGGCACCGATGATCACGACAAGCGTAAGACCGATATTTAAGCACATCTGCATGAAAGGTCCCGGAATGGCCATGACGGTTCCGGCTTTTATGTCGGTGGACGCCATCTCTTCGTTGGCCGCGGCAAACCTTTTCTTTTCATAATCAGACTTGCTTAAGGCTTTTACGACTCTGATACCGGTTATGTTTTCGCGCATTATGCGTACGACCGTATCGAGTTTCTGCTGAACGCCCGTATACATCGGGATACCTTTTGAAGATACTATAAACACTATCGTGATCAGGAAGGGAAGCATGATGACAAGGATCATGGCAAGATGCCGGTCCATGAAAAGAGTCATGACAACGCCGCCGAACAGCATCATGGGTGCTCTTACGCACAGCGACTGAAGCTGCTGGACAGCGGACTGAACGTTGTAACTGTCTGAGGTCATGCGGCTTATAAGACTCGGAAGGCCGACCTCGTCGAAACTGTCACCGGAAAGGTTTGAGGTCACCTTAAAAAGATCCTGCCTGACATCAAAACTTACATTGTGGGCATTAAAAATAGCCCGTTTGTTGGCCATAACGTTAAACTGCCGGCAGCAGATCGTGGCGACAAACATCATAAACCCCCACAAAAATACCTGCTTAAGGTCTTTTGCGGGAACCACGTAATCTATCATATATTCGAGAATATAGGGAAGTGTAAGCTCAGACATCGTGCCGATGAGCTTGATAAAGATCGCCAGAAAAATGGCATATTTGTACTTCCTCATATATCTGAAGATCAGTTTCATTGAATACCCCTCGTTTACCGGCACCGGACTTTACTTAAGAACATCGTCTACATAGCGTTCAAGATAGGGATCGTGCCCTTTAACGATGCCGGAAGCGTTAAGTTCTTTTATCAACTGCGATGCTATCTCTTCGGATAACACGATTACTTCATCATCCTTATTAAGTATATCGGGATTGTACTTTTTATCAAGCCAGGGCAATGTACTTATCCCTGCTCTTGCCAGACTGTCGAGAAGGTCCGCGACCGCACCGTCGGTATCGAGTTCCCTGAGCGCACGGTAGGTCCATTTATAATACGGGGGATAAACGCGTTTTATCAAAAAGAACAGTTCCATCGCCGCCTCAAGTCCGCGGCTTTTGCATATAGAAGCGGCCACAAGGTCGCCCCGTGACATGCATCTTGCATAATTTACCTGAAGACACGCGGAAAACGTATGCATCGCTCCCGCAAGTCTTTCGCGTCGGATATTATCGGGATAATAGTTTAAGAGAAGTTTTCTGAAAGCGGAAAAAACACCGAGATCATCCTTAAATACTTCACCGTTTACCGCGGTCGCAAGGCAGGAATGATCGAGTAAATGCCATTTATCGTCCGTCATCACGCAGTTTTTGACATCGCAGTCGACAGCGAGTATATCGGAATAGAAATCATGTATCCGCATTACACCCCGTCTTTGCATAAGACGTTCGGAAAGGCCCGCATCGTGCCTGTTTACAAGTTCCGTATATGCGATCGACAGCATATTTGCGATCTTATCGTAATCTTCATCGGTAAGCCACAGACATACGCCCGTACCGAAGTCATGATCTCTTGAAATGAGATCATCGTATCCGAAACAGTCCGAACCTTCGCCGGCTATCCCGACCGCAATACGGTCCTCAAACTGAGGAAAGCGCCCATGGATCATGGGCGCCACTTCATTTTCATAAAATGTTCTGCTGTTTGAAAACCTGTCTGTTTTGTTCATGGCTAGTACAATGTCTGTTGCCCCGTTCAATAGGGATGCATCGATATTTCCATATCATTATAACACGATTCGTGCCAAATGCTTTCCAAAGGGTATATAATGTTTGGAGAAAATTTTTTCACAGGCGATGTCACCTTTTTGATCTTTAAATCATGTATAGTGTGTAAGGCCCTTCGCGAAGACCTTGTTGTAATCACTATCAGGAGGACAACAAATGAATTTACAGGACAGGAATGAGAGCCTGGAGCGAGTCATCGAAAACTATAGCAATTTGCTCTACAAGATCTGCTTTATGATCCTCAAAAACGAACAGGACACAAAGGATGTTTTGCAGGAGACTTTTTTGACGTACATGACCAAACGCCCGCACTTTCATTCCATCGAACACGAAAAAGCCTGGCTCATCAAGGTTTCACAGAATAAATGCAAAGAATTCCTGAGGTTCCATAAAAAACACGCCGGAATCCCTCTTGAAGAGGTGGAAGAAAGCATTGGGATCACACGCGGAATGAACTATGAAGATCAAGAAAAGCTCAGACTGATATGGAATTTAGACGTCAGATTAAAGAGTGTGGTGATCCTCTATTATGTGGAAGGCTATTCGGTCAAAGAAACCGCCGCCATCCTTAACATATCAGAGGCAGCCGCCAAGAAACGCCTGCAAAGAGCACGTGAGGTACTCACAAGACTCGGCAGGGAATATGATGGAGGTATCGTCTGTGAATAGAAATGATTTTGATAAAGATCTCTTTTCAAATATTGAGATCGGAAATGATTTAAAAAGAGAGTTATACAATAACTGCAAAGCCGGAAAAAGAGCCGGTGACTTCAGATTCAGATATGCGGGACTTTTATCCGCACTGATAAGTATCGCGATCTTCGGGACTACCGGAGCAGGTGCTTTTGCCTACTATTACAACAGCGTTCAGGCCCGTATGGAGGCAATGCCTCAGGAAGAGGTCCAAGAGTATGCCAATGATCTTGAAAATGACAGAAGTGTCACGATCAATGGTTCTTACAGCAGAAAGCTTACCGACGACGAGATATTAAGAGCCGCGGAACTTGAAAGAAAATACAACGCCGAAGGCGAATTCCCCGAAGAAAACGTAAAAAGGGTCGCTACTCTTGCGGAGTGGGACGGCAAGTCCGTATGCTATGTCGAAGAGGACAACAAGCTTTACTTCCCCGATGAAATGAGTGATGAAGATCTGCTTTCCTATATCGACTATCAGACCAAGAAGG
>JAEEGL013734614.1_pt1 | contig 35369 bp, 54 predicted proteins | sample 9134231 | NCBI WGS metagenome assembly JAEEGL01 (sample SAMN16246548, study PRJNA631951) | gut metagenome | biome: gut microbiome; feature: rumen; material: fiber-attached | host: Bos | place: Iran: Karaj | collected 2018-10 | reverse complement strand
TACGCCAATCGCCGGGTACAGCACAACAGCTGGGATGTATGGGAGCATTTACGTTCCCGCTTCGCTCGTTGAAAGCTATAAAACAGCTGCCAAATGGTCGTTATTTTCCAGCAGAATCACAGCAATCTGAACAGCTTGGAAGCGCGGGGAGCGCTCAGGTCGCCACTGAGCGAGTAATGCGCCATAACGCAAGCCGCTTCCAATATAAAAATGCCATTATGGAGGTAATTTTTATGAAGCTTCAAATTCTTGTCCCTCAGTACAAGGAAACCGACAAAATTGTCAAGCCGCTGCTTGACTCTATCGCCATTCAGCAAAGCATCAATATGCGCGATATTGGCGTCATCATCTGTAACGACGGAAGCGACGTGTTTCTTTCAGATGATTTTTTGCGCGGATATCCGTTTGACATTCAGTATTTCAAGGAGCCGCACAGAGGCGTGAGCGGCACTCGCAACGCTTGCTTTGAACACTCTACAGCGGACTATGTGATGTTTTGCGATGCCGACGATATGTTTTACAACGCCTGCGGGCTTTGGATTATATTCCGCGAAATTGAAAACGGAGGATTCGACTCGCTTATCTCTGTTTTTACAGAGGAAACGCGTTTGTCCCAGGATATCCCAGAGCAGAAAGACCAAATGGGGAACATTGTCCAGGCGGCTGGCAAAAAGGGCGACACCATTTATATTACGCATCAGATGGACAGCACGTTTGTCCACGGGAAAGTACATAGACGGCAGTACCTTATTGACGAGGGAATCCGTTGGAACGAAAAGCTCACAATTCACGAAGACAGCTATTTCAACATCCAGTGCCAAAACCTGAGCGACAACGTGAAATACTGCCAGACACCGTTTTATCTCTGGCGCTGGCGCGACGATTCCGTATGCCGCCACGACCCGAAGTACATCCTCAAGACGTACAACAACATGCTGGATTCCAGCGACGCGCTCATCGGCGAGTTCCTGCGGCGAGGCAAGCAGGACAAGGCGACGTTCTACGCCTGCTTTATGATCTTCGACGCGTACTACACGATGAACAAGCCTGAATGGATCAACCAGAAGAACAAGGCTTACCGCGACGCGACCGAGGCACGGTTCTCCACATACTTCAAGAAGTACAAGGGACTTTGGAAGGGTATGCCGCAGAACGACAAGATGATGCTCTCCAATCAGGTGCGTGGCAGAGTCGTCGGAGAAGGCATGATGATGGAGGCAATCACCATAGAGGACTGGCTCAAAAAAGTGTCCAAGTTGAATAAAAAGTAAATCTTGGGCAAAACACCATTGTAAAAAGGAGAAGACACAATGGAAATCAGGATCACAAGAGAACAGATTCTTGCCGCAAGCACGTATATGACTCTGGCGGAAAAGACGGAACTCCTGAACCGGGCGGATCGGTGCTTCGACCGGCTCTCTATCACAAGCGGCGGAGAGGCTATGCCGCCGATGTGGAAGGAGAACTACGGCATCAAGGCGCGGTATCTGATGGCGGCGCTTGCACGGATGCTCAAGCTGCCGTATGAGGCGGATAACGGCGACGAGATGCTGATGAACGAGAAAGACTACGACCGATTCGGCGACAGCCACGTCATCATGCAAATCGAGCGGTTCAAGCGCGACAAAGACGAAGCGGTACGAGATGCCGCCTACGACCTGATGGGAGACTACTTCCAACTGGAAAAAGCGTTTTCGGCTGAAATCAAAGCAATGCTCGACGTGCAGAACGACGCGGTCATTCGTCAACAGCAGATGTCGAAAGAGGCGATGGCCGAGCTTCCGAAAGTGATGGAAGCGCTGAAAGAGCTACAAAGAAGCCGTGACACAAACGATTCCGAGATATTTGCCAAGCGCATCGAAGAGTGGCAGAAAGAAAATAAGTTAAAGGAGGGATAAGTTATGGGTTTGGATTTTTCCAGTCCGTACTATCCCTACAGCGTAGTCCCAAACGCGAACAACACGCTGAACGGCGCGGAGGAGATACCGTACAAAATGCTGACATATCTTCTCGATATGCCTGACGCAAGCGGGTATATGCCGCAGGACGATAATAGCAGACCGCGCGTGCGGTTTGCAAAGTACCTGTGGTACGACACGGAAGACCCGCTTTCAGAAAAGCTCCCAACGCCTGCGCAAAAGCTTTCGATGCTCTACGATCCAGCAAAACCCGACATCAACACGGACGAGGACAAGGCGGAGCATCCAAAGGGATACCGGCTATTCTGGCAGCACGTCACAAAGCAAAGCATCCTAGAGGGCAAGACGTTTGTCAAGTGCTACGTCGGTAGAGTATTCACACCGCGCCCGTACATCACTACGCTTGGAATTCGCTTCGATATTTGGACAGACACAACATTTGAAGCGAACATCAAGACGCACGTAGAAAGCAGGACGTTTGCCATCGAGCAGGCAATCACGGAGGCGCTTGCGCCAATCAACATGACAGGCATAGGCGCGATTTCTTTCCTTCGGCAAGACCACACTGACAACGGCTCTACGCCAATCTACACCGAAGGTAGTGTCGTCGGTCGATCTCTTCACTGCTCAATTGCGTGGAAAGACGGCGACGATCAGAGCATCCACAGCACTTGCGAACAGTGCTAAAAACAATAAGGGGATAAGGAAGGTCGAAAGATGGAAAAAGACTTGCCTTTGAACATACAGAAAGCCGTGAGGCGATACAAACCGATTCAAGTCTCTGGCTTGACTCTTTACCCGGTCCGGGTCAAAGAGGAGGAACTTTTCCGGTTGTCTATCCCTGCGCTTGAGACATTACAGCAGACGTTCCCTGTACGCCTGATGTCAATGCCAATACTGCAGGCGATGTACCAACTGGACTATGAGGCGGCGATGAAAGGAGAACCGCTGACTGGGCTGTTTACATGTGCTCTGCTGGGTCTAGCTCTTTCTCTGCGGCTTGGGGAAGAACTGGACGCGGACGGGAAACTGAAGCAGTTTAGGATTGCAGCGGACGCAAAAGACCCATCACGCCTCAAGAAAGTATCGGCGATGCTGAACGGGGAAGAAATAATAGAAATAACCCCCGCGCAGTACGCCAAAATCCGCCCAATCATCGCCGCGCAGAACGGCATCAGACTCTACGGAGATGACGCGAACCCAGACCTTGTTGAAGCAGAGAAAGTAATGGCTTCGCAGGGGCCACAGCTCAAGGGAAGCATCGAAGACGAAATCGACTTCGTTCAGCTTCTGGAAACTGACGCGGACGTGGACGAATGGGCAATACTCAAGCTCCACAATAAAGCAGACGCAATGCGTAAAGTGCTTGACTATGTCATTTGCTCAATCAACGCAGGAAACGGCTGCACATGGAAAGGTGGGAATCCTTGCCCACATCCGTGGCTGGAGCGTGAGCAAGAAACAAGCTCTCATGTCTCAATGCAGGACTTTGCCAATGGCGAGGGAATCCGAGCAATGGAGGCTGCGGGGCAGGAAATCAACTGAACCATAATCTAAAAGAAGGAGTGAATTACCTATGGCGATTCGTTTTACTAGCGGCAACCTTTTCCTCAAGGGTACGGCGACCGCTTATCTGCAGGACCCCAGCACCAACGACATCGTTTACGCGAGCAACAACTTCCAGACGGCGAACGTCCAGACGAGCCTCACTCAGGGCGAAATCCGCGGCGGTATCGGCAACCCCATCGTTGCCATGCTTCCGAGCGATTCCGGTCTTTCCGTGAACTTCGTTTCGGCTGATTTCAGCCTGTTTGCCAAGGCCGGTCAGACCGGCGCGGCGATGTCCTACGGCGCTCCCGTTATGGTGTGCCAGACTGTTACCGCGTCCGGTGAGACTCTGTCCATCGACGTTTCCGGCGGCGCTCCCGTCGCGGCGATTGGCGCTTCCGACGTTGTGGCGTTCGTTCAGGAGGTCGGAGCGGCTTCCCCCGTGGAGACCGGCGGTACTGCGTACGCAATCGACCCGACGTCTGGCGCTATCACCGGATTTGCCGCGACGTCCGGCAAGCAGTACAAGGTGTGGTATCACATCATGCGCGCCAACGCGCAGATTGCCACGATGAGTTCTCTGTTTGACCCGCACATCTACCGCTTCACCGCGGTCATGGCGGTCTACGACAGCAACGGCGGCGGCGCTGGCAACCAGGGTACGCATGTCGGCAACCTCATCATCGTCGTACCGCGCCTCAAGCTCGGCGGCGATATGGGCGGCGTGACCGGCGACCAGACCACGAACGACACTACGAGCATCACGGGTCAGGCGCTTGCCTACAATCCCACCACCATCGACGGTGAGTGCGACGACTGTGGCGGCTCCAGCAACCCGTTTGCGTACTACATCTACGTGCCGTGCGACACCACGAGCGGCATCGAGGGTGTTGTCGCGCAGCTCGGCGGTCTGATCGAGGTCGAGACAAGCGGTACTTACCAGGTGCGTCCGACGCTCGTCGTCAATGGCGAACTGGTGAAGAACGTCACGAGCGGATTCACCTACGAGCTGGCTTCTGGCGCTCCCACCGGAACGACTGTTTCCGCGAACGGTCTCATCACTGCCGGAAGCTCCGCCGGTGATACGGAGCTGACAGTCACCTACACGAACGGAAGCCAGACTTTCTCTGACACCGTGAACGTGAGCGTGGTCGAACCGACCCCGTAAAAGCAAAAAACTCAACACAAGCCCGCGACCCCGCAAGAGGTCGCGGGCGTAAGCGAAACGGCGATCTTGCATCGCCGTTTGGCTTATGAGGACGGTGAGATAATGAGTCTTGCACAGGATATTGCAAAGTTCAACGAAAAGCTAGACGCGGCTATCGCAGTGGCAATGGAATCGGAAAAGTACGTATTCGGAAACGTCAAGTTTGCGATTTCCGTATCGACGCTCGAAAATGTTTACCCAAAGTATGAACCGCACGGTCACTTCATGCACTACGAGCGCAGATGGGGCGATGGGGGTCTTGCCGATCCTGACAACAATGAGCTAGTAAAAGAAGAGTGTGGCCCCACGGGAAACGGATACATGATTACAGTACGAAACAACACGGAGGGAGTCGACGGCGAAGGTCCAATCGACCAAGTAATCGAAGAAGGCTATGGGTATACGTGGGAATACTCAGACATCTACGCAAAACAGCCTTTCCCGCGCCCATTCTACGGCGCGGCAGAAAGAAGCATGATAGAAAACGGCACGTTTGAAAGCGCTTTGAAGCGCGGCTTGCAGGATGCCGGTTTTACGTTTTAATTGGAGGGTTTTGAGCAATGGAATCTGTGAAGCTCGTCGTTGAAGTTGTCCGCGACCAACTGAATCAGCTGCAGAAGGACGTTCAGGCGCTTCAAAACCAGCAGATTAAGGTAAAAGTTGATTCGAGCGGCGCGGAAGCACTGAAGCAGACGGTAACAGACATCAAGCAAGTCGGGCAGGCGGCGGCGAATATTTCCAAAACGCCTGTCAAGCTCAACGTAGACACAAGCGGTATCAGCGCGCTTGGCGAGGAATATAAACGGGCAGTTCAGGTCATTGACGTAAATACCGGAGAAGTCAAGAGCGCTATTGACGAAGTCGCTCTTGGTATTGGACGCAACGCAAAAGTCCTCACTGAATATGGCGAGGATGCAAGCCGCGTCACAATGAAAATCACCGAGGACTACGAAAAGCAAGCACAGGCGCAGGACAAAGCGATGGGAACCGCGGCAGCCGCGCATATCAGTCAGTATAACCGCGAGATGGATTCCCTGCGCGAACATGTCGCAGACCTTAATAAACAGCTGGAAGCGTCTCATGCAAGCCAAGCAAAATTTGCCTCGAATATGCAAAGAGGCAGTTTCGATGACGCGACAAGAGCTGTCAAGGACTACTACTCTGCGTTAACTGATCTCAGCAAGACGCAGACAGATATCTCGCTTACGCCAAACGGTTGGAAGTCAGCAAGCGGAGATTGGGACGCGCTTGCCGCAAAACTGAACCGTGCGACAACTGCATTCAACGCGCTCACCAGCGCAGAAAACGTCAACAGCCTAACGGATGAGCAGCAAATCGCTCTCAAGAGAACGATGGCTGCCGAGGCGGAAAAATACGGTCTTGCGGCTGAAAAAGCTGCAAACAAGCAGGCTGCATCTGCGGCAAAGGCCGCCGAAAATGAAGCGAATCTTGCAGCAAAGCAGGAGCAGGCGGCGCAGGCGGCGAAGAATCAGTCGTTTGCGCAGAGCAAGGTGAACCAAGACCTGAGTCAGGCATCGTGGCTTACAAAGCTGCTCGGCAACACGCTTGACGTTATCATTGCAAAGGTCGTGGCGTGGCAGGTCCTGAACGCAGGCGTTGCAACGGTCATCCGCTCCATGCGCGAAGCCATTAACACGATGAAGGAAGTTGACAAGCAACTTACCAACATCGCGAAGGTCAGCAACCTGACCGCTACGGAACTGAACCGCATCGGCGAAAGCGCATACGATACCGCGTCCAAGTATGGCGTTGCGGCGGACGAATACCTTTCCGCGGTCTACACGTTCCAAAAAGCCGGTCTCGGCAACAGCGCAGAGGAACTGGGCGAACTGGCAACCAAGACGATGCTCGTCGGCGATACGACGGCAGAGGTTGCAAGCAAGTTTCTGATTGCTGCAAACGCGGCATGGAAGTACAACGGCGACGTAAAGGCTCTTTCAAAGGTCGTCGATGAAGCGGACTATCTGAACAACAACTACGCGGTCTCCCTGGAAGATATTGCGGAGGCTTTGCCAATCGTTGCCTCGACCGCCGCACAGGCTGGTCTTTCTGTCGAGCAGACGATGGCGGCAATTACCACGATTGTCAGCCAGACAGCGCAGAGCGGCAACAGAGCCGGTACTGCGCTTCGCGCCATCATCATGAACCTTGCCGGAGAGACCGGCGAACTGGAAGACGGATTCAAGGTTACAGAGGAGACTATCAAGTCTCTCAACGGTATTCTTCAGCAGTTTGCACCTGATGCCGTTGCGGCGGCACAGGCGGCTGGAACCATCGTCGATCCGATGCGCGCAATTGCCGCGCTTGCGCAAGCTGTGCAGGAGGGCGTGCTTAACAGCGGCGAACTCTTCAACATGGTTTCGCAACTCGGCGGTAAGCTTCGCGCAAACCAATTGAACGCTTTGATTGAAGGGCAGGAAACCTACAACAAAGCGCTTGCTGGGACAGCGGATGCCGCGGGAACCGCCGACAAGGAAATCCAGACGATGCTCGGCTCGTGGGAAGCCAAAACGCAAATCCTGCAGAACACCTGGACGAAATTCATTTCACACCTTGTTGACACCGATGCGGTCAAAAGTGCGCTTGACATTCTGACTGGCGTTATCAAGGTGCTGGACAGCGGATTCGCAGAATTCACCGTAACGGTTGCGGGAACGGTAGCGGAGTTTCTGCTGCTTAAAAAGGCAATTACCGCGATTGCAAGCAGCAATCTTTTCAATTTTATCATCAACGAAATTGCAATGATTGCCACGACGGCAGGAGGAGCCAAAATCGCTCTTGCCGACTTGGCGGCTCTTCTTACGAACAGCCCCATCGCAATCGTTACGATTGCCGCAGCGGCTCTTTGGGGAATTGCAAAAGCTTCCGACGCGCTGACGCTCACCTATGAGGAACAGCTTGAAATCGTCAGAGACCTAAACGACGAATACGAAAAGCAGTTCGGGCTTGGTAGCGAGTACGAAGACCTCAAGAACAGGGCGGAAGAACTCACCGAAGTCGAGCAGCGGAGGCTCGAAGTCCTTGAGGCGCAGAGGATTGCGGCGGAAGCAACGCTGAAAGCGGAAAAAGAACGCGCCGCGGAGATGTGGCTGAACGACAACAGCCGCGGCAATACCAGAGAAACAGAATTCAGCGACGAGTTTGATTATTCCACGGGCGGATTCACCAGATATCTTACGCAGGCGGAGGTCGCACTACGCGACATGAATGCCGCGGTCGCCGACGCGGAAGAACAGTATCAATCCGCAAAAATCGGGCTTGACGGATATATTGATTCCATTTCCGAGCAGATTACAAAGTATAAGGACGTATACGACGGCCTTATCAACGCAAAAGATGCCGGAATCGAGCTGACAAACACAGAAAAAGCTATCGTCGACGAGTACGAGCGTCTTGCAGGAATCCTTGGCAAGTCGGTCGGTCAGCAGGAGGAAGCGGTAAATCGCGAAGTTCTGTCTTTTGCCGAGGCAATCGAGAACTACAAGGAAGTCATCGCCGAGGCGAAGCAGGCTGGCGTAGATCTTGAAAAGACGGTCTACGGGAACATCGACCTCAACAATCGACAGGTACTCAAGTGGTCTGAATCGACTCTCGAGCGGTACAGGGAAGAACTCGAAAGCTGGTTCGACGAAGCCGGTCGCGACTGGGACAAGTTCGTAAAAGACTGGATTGGAAGCGCATCCACGGTTCTTGGCTCTTCCGAACAGTTTGACGGCGTGGAAATCGCATTCTCGCCGATGCTCCAAACCGAAAACGGAGCGGTGCTTCTTTCCCGCGATTCTCTTACCAGATACATCAACTCGCTGATCCAGGCTGCCGGCGAGGGATGGACAACGGAAGAACTCCTGCGGCTTGACGCGGAGGGCATAGAGCAGGACGGCATCCGCATCAAGAACATGATCGCCGACATCGGCGAGACGGCAATCGAAACCGGCGAGGCGATGCACTTCGGCGGCGAGGACGGAGCAGTCGCGCAGGCGTTCAAGATGCTGCAGGATTCTGCTGCCGCGGCTGGCGTGTCCATGCGCGAGCTGAACGACGCCATCAAGAGCGGAACGCTTGACGAACTCCGCGATTCACTGGAATCGGCAAAGAGATTCGCCGAAGGGCTGAAAGCGACCGGAGAGGCTACCGACGAACTCGAAAAGCAGTGCAAGGCGGTTTCTGCGGCGCTCAAGGATTTTGACGAGTACGGGAATCTGACGACCGACTCCATCAATAACCTGAAAGATGCCATCCCCGATTTGGTAAAGGCGCTCTACGACGAAGAAGGTAGGCTTACTGAGGCAGGCATCGCGGCGCTGGAAACGGCGAACCACATGGATACGACGCGGCACGCCGTCGAGTATCTACAAATGGTCGCCGACCGGCTCTCGATGCAGAATACCATCAATGAAATTAAGCGACTGCAGACGCAGGCACTTACGAGCGCGGCAGCGGCAATTGCTCTTAACAACGCGCTCAAGTCAGTAGGCATCGACGACCCGCGCATGGGGCCTGCAATGGTGGCGCGGGGAGAATTCAAAAACCTTGATGACTACCTTGCACACGCGTTTGGGAGTCTCGGAAGCGACATCGACAGCTACGTCTCGAAATACTCTACCGGGTCAAAACTCAGCAGCCGCTCTTCTGGATCGTCTTCCTCCAAAAGCCTGACTGACGAAGAACTCGAAAGGCTCAAGGAACTCGTTGCTTACGAAAAGGAACGGTATGACTACCTTGAAGCCGAGGGCGCGAAGCGCAAGAAGCTTATCGAGCAAGTAGACAGAATTCAGGACGCGGAGCGTGGGCTGAACAAGTACGTCAAGAGCACAGCAAACTACAAGAACGCCTACGCAAAAGCCCAGCAGGATATCAACAGCCTGACGGACGACGAACTGGAAATCCTTCAGGACGTGAGTTCGGTCGAGTCCGACCTTCTTACGCAGGAAGAAAAGAAACGCCAACTTGAGCAGGAGTCCCTGCAAAATGAACGCAAGCTTCTTGAGCAGAATCTTGCGTTTATGGAACAGACAAAAGCACCTGTTGTTGAACGAGTCGAGGCTTACCGCAAGGAGCAAGAGCTTCTGCACGAAGAAGCGGAACTCCTGCGGCAGAGCAAGGCGTATCAAGACGGCAATGCCGAGGCGGTCGCCGAGGTTGTTGCTCTGTCGACCCAGTGGTGGGAAATCCAGAAAAAGATCAACGAGGAAATTGAGAAGCCTTACCGTAGCCTCATTTCCTATCAGGACAAACAGCTGGAACTCCTGAAAGCCATCGGCGCTTCCGACGAGGAAATGTCGGAAAAGGCACAGGAAATCTACGAGTCGTGGGTAGCGCTTCTTGAAACCCAGCTTGCATCCGGCGCTTCGCAGGACGATCTTCTTGCGACGGTTCTGGAAATCATCACGGCAAAGAAGAACTGGCTTGCGCTTGAAAAAGACCTTACGGAAGAGGCAAAAAAGCAGAGAGAACTCGACCTCAAGTACCTCTCCGATACCGCGGCGCTTCGGAAACTAGATATCCAGCTTGCCGAAAAGCTTGGAATGTCCGTTGAAGAACAGCTTGCCTATATGCAGCAATACGCCGACGCGCTGATTGCTCAAGGCAAGTGGATGGAGGAAAACGGCGCTTCTCAGCTTGAAATCAACCAGCTCGCGCTCGAATATCTCAACATCATGGAAGAGATGTGGGAGCTGGAGAACGGCAAGAAGGAAACAACAGCCGCCGAGGACGCGCACCTCAAGTTCTTGCAGGATGTCATCACGCTTCGTAAGGGCGAACTCGCTCTTATGGAGGCGATGGGGCTTTCTACCGACCAGCAAATCGAAAAATATCGGCAAATCTTGGAAGCGCTGGAAGCGCAGGGCGAGTATCAGAAAAACATAGGCGCGTCGGTCGCAGACCAGAACGAAACCGCGACGGAGTATTATAACACGCTTCGGAAGATACTCGAACTCGAAAAGAAACAGCTTTCCGAGCTTGCCGAAGCAGCGCAGGAGCTTCTGGAAACCGAGCGGGACGCGGCGACGGGGCCACTTCAGGAACAGCTTGACCTCCTGAAAAAGCAGCACGACGAAGCAAAGGCGCAACGTGAGGAAGAGGAAAAACTCCTCGCCGTGGAAAAGGCCCGCGATGCACTCGAAAACGCGAAACGCCAGAGGACCGTGCGCACATACAACGCGAGCGCCGGTCAATGGGAATGGGTCTCGAACGCAAAAGACGTGCAGAGCGCTGAGGACGCACTGCAAAAAGCACAGGATGCGCTTGAAGAGTACCAGTACCAGCAGAAGATCAAGGAAATCGAAGCCCAAATTGAGGCAATCAAGGAAAGCTACAACGGGCTGATTGAAGCGATCAATGAAGCCGCAAATGGCATCATCGACGGGAAGTACGACTTCCAGAAAGCCTATAAGTACATCACGGACAAGATGCGCAAGCTGTATGACAAATACGGCATTGACCTTACGAACGTGATGACGCGGGCTACCGATGGCTTTGAGGAAGTTTCGCGTGAGATTGACGCGACGTACCGCGAGATTGAAACGACGGCGCTTACGTTTGGAGACCTGAACGCAACGCTGACCGAAAAGACCGATGACCTTTCCGAGGAGCTGGAAGAGGCGCGGGCGATGCTGGAACTGGCTTTCGGAAAGCTTGGCGCCACGCTCGACAAAAGCGACTATCAGCTGGAAAAATCGGCTGACTCTCTCTCAGAAGTGGCTGACATTCTTTCACTTCTGCCAGGAAAGCTTCAAGACCTTATCAATGCGCTACTGCAGACAGCAAGCGTTGATGACTACGGAGGCGATTCTGGCGGCGGCTCAGGCGGTGGAGGCGGAAGCTCCGATGACAATTGGGGCGGCGGCGGTAATGGTGCGCAAGGCGAATATCAGCACATGGCTGAAAAGCCCGATGGCACAAAATACTGGATTACCTATAAAGACGGCGAGCCGATTGCCTCCACGATGCCAATTGAAGAGGGCGACTACGTTTACAACTCCAGCGGCACTCAAAAATGGAAAGTAAGCGCGTCGCGAGCCGCTGAAATGAACGCGTCAATCGCCGCATACCAAGCCGCAAATGGCGGTGGTGGTTCTGGGGGCGGCTCGTCCGGAGGAGGCGCAGGAGGCGGCGGCACAAGCTCTGGCGACTCGTCTTCCGGAGGGTCGACCACGGACGACGACAACCATGTGCCGAGCTGGATTGACGAATTGTTTCCCGTGCAGGCAAGTCCCTCCAGTGCAAGCGGCAACAAGGGCAGCGCACACTCCAGCATGTTGTCATCTTCTACTCTTGGCAATACTGCAATGGCTGGTCGCTACGGGATCAAAGGTGCTTCCAGGCAGAATCAAAACCGTGTTTCCACCAATAACGCGAACAACACGAGCGTCGTAAACTACAATATGACTATCGGGTCGTGGGATATGAGGCATATCACAGAAGGAACCACGATGGGAGAAGTCTGGAAAGAAATGCGGTCTCAGGCGCGCAGGCTTGGACTGAACTAGGGGGTTTGAGACTATGCCGTTTGAAGAAATCGCAAAAGAAATTGCGCGGTATGTGATGGAAAATTACGTTTCTCGGTGGGGGAAAGACCTCGTGCGCTACTATCGCGCCGAGGTCATAACCCCCGCCGCAAACGGGAAAGTCACGGTAAAAAGACCGTTTGACGGAATCAATCTAACGTTACCGTGCACAACAGCGGCGGAAAATCTTGCTGCTGGCGCGCAGTGCATCGTGCTCGTTCTTGGGAACGAAAGCAATGCGATTGTGTTTTCAGACGGCATGATGCAAGCTATCGGTTCCGGCGGCGGAGGCGGCGGAGGAGACGCGCACTTCGAGGGAGAAACACTTGTTATTAGCAGCGGGTCTGCACATTTTGACGGAGAAACACTGGTGATTTAAGGGGGACAGCATATGGCTTTGTACCAACCTTCTATGATTGTACCGGACGTGAGGAACGGGATCGGCTTTGGCGTGGCGGACACGAGCCGAAACTGGTCAATCTCGTGGCACGTCAACGGTTCATCGGCAATGGTGGCGTACCAGATCGACTTCTACACAAACGATTCAGCAAGCACGCTCGTTTACTCAACCGGAAAGCTAACAGATGGATGCCCGTTTTACGGCACGCTCCCGGACGGTACGATGCAGTCTTTTGCTCACCAGATGCCCGCAATCACTCTGCTGACCGCCGGTAACAGCTACAAATTTGTTATCACGCAATGGTGGACGGAAAACGACTCTGTTGTGCAGAACTCGGCAAGCGTGTTTCTCGCCAGGTCTAAACCCTCGCTCTCAATCGACGAGATTGGAACGTCGGGATTGATTAACACGCAGACGTACACCTTTACCGGAAACTATTCGCAAGCGCAGGGCGATGTCCTCAACTGGTTCAGGTGGCGCATTGCAGACGCCGATAATCTAAATGATCTTTTGTACGACAGCGGCAGTATTTCCGGAACCATGAACATACAAACGACGTTCGACGGCTTTTTCACTGGCAAGCAATATGCCGTAAGACTGAACGTGCAGACCCAAAGCGGAGCGGAAGTCGATACAGGGTGGGTTCTGTTTGGAGTCGATTACGGTGAGCCTACGCTGTCTGATGAATTGACAGTTGAATGCGGAAACGGAACGAATGCCGTTATCGTGAAATGGTCACTGGACAGCGGCGGAACACTGGAAACGCCCGACCAAATCGGCACGCTTACCTACAACGGTGCTATTCAAACGCCGACGTTTGACAATTACGATCCGTCTCAGCTCACCATGACAGGGCAGTCAAGCGCAGTGAACGCCGGAACTTATACTGTCGCATTTACTCCGAACGACGGATACAACTGGATTATTGCTGACGCAAAGGGATGGTCGATTTACCGTAGCGATTCGGATGGCCGCTTTACGCATGTTGCTACCGTGCCTGCAGGGAACGGGCAGCTATACGATTACGGTGCTGCATCGCGGCAGGGGCCGTACACATATTACGCATTCCCGCTTGACGAGAACGGAAACGTAATGGACGCGCCGCTCCAAAGCGCGCCGATTAGCCCGTGCTTCCAGTCTTGGAGTCTGATGGAGTGCGAAGAGAACGGCGACGGCTACACGGTGGTTGAAGAGTATCTCTTCAGATACAATTTCACTTCTGAGGCAGTCAGCAACAACAATACGCCAACGATAAGCGAGAACTTCACACGCTACCCGACCGTGCAAAAGTCCCCGCAGAACTACCGCGGCGGTTCTTTGAGCGGGTTGATCGGAACGGTTGACGGGATGGCAAAGTATTCCGACACGCTCAAGCTTCGCCAGAAGCTTTTTGGGCTTTCGACGACAACAAGGACGCTTTTCCTCAAGTCTCGCAAGGGAGACCTCATCAAGGTCGCCGTTTCAGAGCCAATTGAGGCAAAAATGGCGGACGAAACGTTTGAACAGCAGCAATCTGTCACAATTCGCTGGGTGGAAATCGGCGAGATTAACAAGGTGCTGAAGCTTACGGCGCTTGACAGCGCGTCCGGAGACGTTGATAACGGCTCTCCGGAGCTGACACTCGATCCAAACTACGTGGTTGGTAACGTAGGAGACACTTTCACCGTGACGGCGTACTGGCGCGGGAACGGCGTTTTGTCTGCGGCACCGGGAAGTGGCACATCCGTAAATATCGCAAGCCAAACGCTTACGGTATCAAAGGGAGTTTCGGGAACGGAGGTCATTCCGGTTTCTGTATCCCAGACGGCACAATATGACGCACAGACTGTCCCGCTGACAGTTCAGGCGCTTGCTGTGGAGTATCTTGCCGTTCCGACTCAGAGCGGAACTCTTACGTACAACGGCTCCGCGCAGTCGCCCACATGGAGCGGCTACGATCCGAACAAGATGACGATGAGCGGCACAATGAGCGGGACAAACGCCGGAGATTACAGCGTAACGTTTACGCCTGTCGCAGGCTACGAGTGGATAGGCGGCGGAATTGACGCGCGGAGCGTTACGTGGGTAATTGCCAAAGCATCTCCGCAGCTGACCGTATCGCCGGTGGAAATGAGCGTTGCATATGGCGCGAGCGCTACGGCTACGGCTACATGGCTGGGTGACGGTACGCTTTCTGCGACATCCGGGGCCGGTGCTACGGTTTCCGTAAGCGGGGCAACAATCACTGTAACGGGCGGTTCGAGCGACGCTGAGGTTGTCATTACGGTAAGCACATCGGAAACAAGCAACTACTTGAACGGGTCGTCTACAATTTCCGTGACGGTTTCCGAAATTTCTCTCGTCACTATCCCGACGCAAAGCGGAACGCTTACTTATAGCGGAAGCGCACAATCTCCTACATGGAACAACTACGACGCTACAAAGATGGTGCTTTCCGGTACGACGACCGCCACGAACGCTGGCAATTACGTCGCAACATTCACGTTGAATTCTGGGTATACATGGGAAGACGAAACGACTGGCATCAAAAATGTCTCATGGAGCATTGCCAAGGCGTCGCCGAATCTTTCGGTTTCCCCCGCCGAGATCGAGATGGAGGTTGGAGAAATCGCTACCGTTACGGCAACATGGAGCGGCAACGGCGTTTTGTCTGCAAGCTCGGAGTCCGGTTCGATTGCCACGGCGACCGTAAGCGGGAATACCATTATGGTTTCCGGTGGGTCTAACGGAATAACTGCGGTATGGGCGTCTATTTCCGAGACGCAAAACTACAGTGGCGACACAAGAGGCGTGTATGTTGAAGTGACAGGAAGCAGCAGCGGAGAAACCGTGCAATGCACAATTACAAACACAACGTCTGACGCTCTGCTAATCAAATCGGAAAACGATTTCGGATCATACGGGACAATAGTACTGGGTGAAAGCGAGGAGACAATTGAACTGCCGCTTTACGGAATGATTGTCGTAGGATACCAGTCTGGAGCGGGGCTATTTAACGGTACGGGCAGGGCTACGCCGTTTATGAACAACCTTGTGGCGGGGAAGCTGACCGGAGACTGGTACAGATACACACCGCTAACTTATGTTGTGACGAGAGGGGGAACGTTTACATGGCGATAAACGTGAGAATCACGCTTGGCGACAGCGGGCAAAGGTTTAACGCCTACATAGGAGCGGGAAACAAAAATTCTGCAAGCGGTCTCAACTCCGTATCATTCATTTTTGGAACAGACGCTCCGGGAACGACCAAAACAATAAAAGCAGAGCCTGGTGAATACATCGCAGTGTGGAGCAATACGGATTATTACTATCCGGTATTGTACGGTTCTGGCATTGTGGAAAAATTTGATACGGAAAGCGGAAGCGGGGACTACGACTCTTTGGTCATTTATAAGGTGACATCAACAACGGACATATCTTTGACGGTTGACAGGCAGTTCTGAGGGCGGTGATAAGATGACCTATGACGAATACCTTTCCGCATTACGTAAACCGTTTATCAAGCGGTGCAGGCTCCGTTTCCTGAATCCGGACGGGTCAACGGCGTTTATGCTGGACAATTCTCCGGAGCGTGGCGGCGCGTTTATCGCGTCCGGCTCAATCAACATGAAATGGAGAAACGGTCGAAGGCGAAATGCGGACGTTACAATCTATAATCCGGATGGGGAGTTCGATTACAACGTCAATCATGTATGGTTCGGCTCGGAAATTGCCTTGGACGAGGGATTACAATTAGATACAGGGGAAGATTTCTACATTCAGCAAGGAGTATTCCTTGTGGAAAGCCCGCAGGAAGTCCTGAATCCATCCGAGCGAGTAATAAATTATCCGCTTGTGGATAAGGTGGCAAATCTTGACGGCGCACTCATGGGGAATCTCGAAGGGACTTACGAAGTCAAAGAAGGAATCAACATATTCCAGCCAATTGCGGCGCTCCTCTCCGAGGATCGTGGAAACGGGCTTCCAATAGACGCAACGCCGCCTATTTTTACAAGCTGGTACAACGGTAAGACGCAGACGCTCCCTGACGGCACGTCAGTGCTTCTTACCAACACGCCGTATGACTTGAACGTGAATACGAACAAGTGGGGCGTTGTTGATGGGCTTTGCTCGATGCTTAACGCATGGGTCGGATACGATGAGAGCGGGGCGCTGCGCATTGATCCGTCGCAGGACGACATTCTCGACAGCGACAAGCCAATTGTTTGGCGGTTTTCGATGGACGAGGCGCAGCTGCTTGGCGCAACATACACGGCGAAAAACACAGATGTATACAACGACTACATTGTGGTGGGGGAAAAAGCGTCTGATTACTCCCAGCCGCGCGGCAGAGCGGAGAACTACGATCCATCCTCTGACACAAACATCAACCTGATTGGCCGCAAGACATACTTTGAGTCAGCCGCCGGATATGCAACGGACACGCAATGCGTTGACAAGGCGGACTGGATGCTCAAACGTGCGGCAATCCTCAAGAAGTCGGTCACGATATCCTGCGCGCAAATGTTTCACATTCATGGGAACGATATCGTAACGTTGACCAGGACGGACAAACCGGGCAATCCTACGGAAAGACACCTCGTAATGGGATTTTCCCGTCCTCTGGTAGGGACAGAGCCAATGACTCTGGAGGCGGTTTCCGTAAACGATTTTCCCATAGCAACGCTTACGAGCGGAACGAACGGAGGTTGAGATATGGCATCAACCAGATATGTGACATGGACGATAAAAAAAGCGACGCCGACGATTACGCCGCCTACGGCACGAACTGATCTTGTATACGATGGCACAGAGCAGACGCTTGTAAATGCTGGCTCCGTATCCGGAGGAACGATGGAGTATAACTTCTATCCTGGCGGAAGCGGTTGGTCAACAAATGTGCCTACAGCTGTGAATGCCAGCGGGTATTCTGTGCAGTATCGCGTCGTCGGCGGTACAAACTATGAAGACATCGCGCCGCAGTATGTAACGCCTCAGTCACAAATTATGCAGGCAGACCCGCAGCTGACACTTACGCCGAGTACACTCGCGCTGCTTAAAGGTCAGACAGCGACGGTCGATGCGACGTGGCTTGGAGGTGGCGCGATTTCCGCATCGGTCACGTCCGGCGCTGAAAACATTGGCATCTCGGTAAGCGGCGGGACGATTACGGTGACGGCGAGCGAAACGAACGCCGGAAACGCGACGATTCTGGTGACGTGCTCTGGCAGCGGAAACTACAGGTCTGGAAGCGCGACCGTAAGCGTTGCGGTATACGGGAACCTCACTTATTATGGCACAATCACACCGCTTAGTATAGCAAGGTATATGCTTGCTGCCGCTAATGTTGGAAATTATGTTTTGGCAATGGGCGGAGGCGCGAGCAGAGGGCTTTCTGCCGTCGTGGATGCTTACGATCAATCGTTTACACGTAGCAATCCGGCAAACATAACAATGGCAAGATCAAATCTTACCGCAGTAAATGCCGGTGAGTACGCGCTTGCACTGGGAGGATCATACGGAAGCGGAAGCTTTAACAACGAGGTGGATGCCTATGATTCGTCTCTTACACATACCAGAATAACAACAATAAGCCCAGCAAGAAGCAACCTGGCATCCGCAAAGGTTGGAAACTATGCGCTTGTTATGGGCGGTACAAAAGTTTTAAGCTCCGCGGCAGGAACGACAACATCATCAGATGCCGTTGACGCTTATGATACTTCTCTTACAAGAAGTGCACCGGCCGCATTGAGCGTTGCAAGGGCGTACCCAGCCGGAGCATCTGTCGGAAACTATGCTCTTGTAATGGGAGGAAAAGCAGGAACAAGTTCTGCAGGAACTGCATCTAGCGTCGTTGATGCCTACGACGCGTCTCTTACGCGAACAACACCTATGGCGCTCAGTCAAGCGAGGTATCAGCTCGCAGGATTATCCAATGGTAACTACGCGATTGCTGCAGGAGGGCATGACGGAAGCACCAGGTATGATACAGTTGACGCTTACGACTCCTCGCTTGTACGCACCACGCCTACAGCGCTTAGTTACGCAAGGCAGCAAATTGCCAGTGCTACCGTTGGCGATTACGCGCTCGCTATGGGTGGCATAAATGGAAGTTCTCGATATGACACTGTTGATGCATTCGATTTGTCACTGACGCGTATTACGCCTACAGGCATGAGCGTTGGAAGATATGGACTTGCAGGAGCGGCTTCAGGGAATTACGCTTTTGCTATGGGCGGGCACTCAAGCGCCGTGTCGAGTGTTGTGGATGTTTATACGACTTCGTAAAAAACATATTTAAGGAGGAAGCATCATGGCAAAGAGGTATCAGTTTTGGGACAAGGAAAGCGATATATTTACACCGAGCGGAGAACAGCTCTCTGCTGACGCGTGGAAAGCTCGCTATCCGTGGGTCAAAATCCCACAGGCAAAGATGATTATCACCAATGGGATAATCAACGGCGGATGCGCGATGGAGTTTGAGGCGACCAAGGCGCACTATCAAAGGATGGGCGCTGACATCACAGATGAGATGGAAGACGAGGCGGTTCTCGACGCTATCGAGGCGTTTGAGGACAATCCCCCGTCCAACGGCGAGTCCACTCCGGAGGAGAGAATCGCCGCCGCACTCGAAGCGCAAGTGATGAACAGCATGGACACTGTCAACACGGATGACCCTGACGAAAACTAAGAAAGGAGATAAAGGATGAACTTTGAACGGGTACGCAAGAACTGGGTGACCGGGCTTTGGAATCTGGCACTTTTGAAGCAGGCCTACGCAAAAGGAATCATCACGAAGGAGCAATACAAGGAAATCAAAGCGCTTCCGCAGAGCGGGCGCGGAGAGTGAAAGGATCGGTGAGATGAGATGGGCCGGAAAAAGAAGGCGACCGTGCTGGAGGAAGCTCCCAACAATCCGGAAATCGTGGAAGAGGGCGGCGGCTGGTATGCGGTAAGAACCGAGATACCGGAATCTGAAGCGGATATTTCCGAAGATAGCCAGCAAGGCTTTGGCAAAACCGCCGCAGAAGCAGAGAACAAAACAGTAGAGCCGGTCGTGCGTCATATCCTGAGAATGGACAACGGCGCGGAGTACGAAATCGTATCGGAAGACGGCGTTTACTACTACTGCGGCGAAACGCAGTTTCGCAGAGGCAACAGGCATATTCAGGAGGTGATGGAATCGTGACAACTGAGGAGATGATTCAAATGGTCACGGAGAATGACCTTCGGAGTAAAGACAATGCAAAGCGAATAGAAAAGCTGGAGCAGCGGCAAAATGAAATGGGGGAGTTGGTCACGTCTGTCGCGCTCATCGCACAGCGGCAGGAGAACGTGGAAACTGACGTGAAAGAGATCAAGGCGGATGTCAAAACGCTTACAGAAAAACCGGCAAAAAAATGGGACAGTATGGGGGAAAAACTCCTGTGGCTTTTGCTTGCTGCAGTCATCGGATTTGCCCTTGCCCACGTCGGGCTTGCAACATGATTTCCACAATCAAGAAATGGTTGGCTAAACGCCGCCAAAAAAGAAAAGAACGCATAAGAAAATTTTTCGCAATTCCACATCTGTTTGCCAAATGCATCATCGTTCACTGCATCTTTACAATCACCGTTGCAGCGTACTGGTCGTTGTATGCACAGTCAAACGGCGCTGACATGACTGGCTTATTTATTGCAATCGCGACGCCATTTGTGTCAGAGCTGGCAATGCTGTTGCTGAAGAAGCTATTCAAAGAAGAAAACGGCGAAAAAGAAGAAGAAGAAAAAGAAACGGAGGAACTTGAAGAAAATGGTTAAACCTGATTTATTTGCATTCGCGCTTCTTGCGGTATCCGTCCTGACCGGACTCATCGTGCAGGCAATCAAGGCAATCGTAGCGGAACATCACGGGGAAGTGAAAAAGCCGAACACGCTTGCTGGGATCGTTGCTGTCATCCTAGCTGTCGCTCTCAGCTTCGGATTTGCGGCGTATACAGGAGCACAGATTTCTACGCAGTTCGTGCTTGCCGTTGTTGCGCTGTCGCTCCTTTCCTGGCTGTGTGCTATGCTCGGATACGACAAGGTAATCCAGACTCTCGCGCAGCTCAAGCGCTAAAGCAATGGCTACCGGTAAAGAAATCATCTCCGTTGCGGCGGGAGAAATCGGATATCATGAGGGTAAAAGCAAGGACAACAAATACGGCAAGTGGTTTGGTCTGAATAACGTTGCCTGGTGCATGGAGTTCGTCGGTTGGGTCTATAACCAATGCGGAATACGCGGCCCCAAGCTTGGTCTTACCTACGAAGAAGGTGGAACTCCGAGCTGTGGCGCGCTCCTGCAATGGTACAAGAAGAATCAGCCGGATTGCATTGCAAAATACCCGATCCCAGGTTGCGTCGTTATTTTTGACTTCCCAAAGACAAAATACTCCACAGACCATACAGGAATTTTTGTTGAGAAAACCTTGACTACAATCACGACAATCGACGGGAACACGACAAACAACAGCGGCAGCGACTCAAACGGCGGCTGGGTGGAGCGCCGCACGCGCAAGCTCAGTTACGCCAATCCCGTCTACATTGTGCCGCATGAACTGGAGGCAGAAATGAAACGTTATCAAACGATTGAGGAAATCAACGCAGAATGCCCGTGGGCGACAGCAACAGTTCAAAAGCTGATGAAGAAGAGCTTGTTGAACGGAGACGGCAAAGGACTCGACTTGACGCGAGATATGCTGCGTCTTCTGGTTATCAACGACCGCGCGGGGATTTACGACTGAGCAAAAAACAAAAAAATGGGACGACGCCGTACAGCGCCGTCCCTTCTCATTTCCCGTAGAATAACTCGTTGTATTCATCGTACCGCTCCTGGATATTTGTGCTTGCGAGTTTCGGATGTTTGATGAGTTGCTTGTCAAACCAGAAGCACGATCTCATTTCAGGGCATCCGCATCGGTAAACACAATTGGGGCATAGCACATCTGAAATCTCAGGCTCGTGCTCATGGAGCGACCGCTTGAAGTCTTCTGCATACTTTCGCGTTTCCGGCGCGGCCTGATAGCACAGTCGCTTTCGCATGGTATCAATGAGGTGTTGCGCGTTTGCTTCACCCGTGAAGTCAACAGGAGCGTCCTGCGGGAGCTTTGTGCGGTCAATTCCAGTTCTGTCCGTGCGTTGGCTCTTAACGTAGCACTCCCATTTGTGTCTGACCCAATGCGTTGCAACCCAGGATGGGATGCTTGACCATTTCCACTTAACGATGATGTCCCGAATCGGGCTATGCTCGGCAAGCAGAATTTTGCGCTTGAACTCCCCAGACGGTTCGTGACCAAGCGATTCCTTTCCGACTGTCGAACGGGCATCGTCAACAACTTCAGACCAGTCACCCTTGATCTTGATGATTTCTGTCATTTGTTGTCCTCCTTAACATCTTCTGTACTAGCGCCCAGAGCGGTTTGCAAGCCCACCACAGCGCCCTGTCCTCCGCTGTGCTGCCGCGGCCAGTTTCGCCCATTGCGTCCTCCAACACGTCAGCAAGGCGCACTAGCGTGTTACGTTTTATCATTACCATTCCGCCCATCAATTTGCATTTTGCGCCACTCGTTGTAAAACCTCGCCCAGTAGCAAACCGCTTCGTCTGTTTTACTGTCCATCGTTTATCCCTCCCGCATACGATGTTTGATTCCGTACAGTTGCGCCGCGCAAGCGAAAGCTCCCGCCGCGATCAGATATAGTGCGTCCTCGTTGACTAAGCCCCAAATCAGCAGGAACCACGCGGTAAAACACTCAATCATCTTGCGCCTCCATCTTTGCTCCGCAGAACGGACACGGTTTCAATTCAGCCATTGTCTTTTCCCTCCGCTTCAAGCACCGTAGGCGCGTTGGCAATCTCGGCAACATTAACCATTTCGGTCTGCCCCATTCCGTCAAACGCCCATTCTTTCTGTTCGATCAGCTCGTCCGCATCAATTAGCCGACCATGCGGTGAGAGTTCAACAACTCGATACAGCTCCCCGTCAACGCCAAGGATGTTTACGCCATCTTCAGAAATGCACAGGGTATAACGCCCGTAATAGTTGCCAAAATCTTTTGGCAGTTCAAGCCCCTTGATATACACGCCCATGTGTCAGCCCTCCTTGTACCATTCAAGCGCCGCCTTTGCTCCGTCAATCTTTTTCGCTAGTTCCTCTATGCCGTTATCTTCTCCGTGAAACAGCTTTTCTTCCAGTTCATAGCCAAGATATTCGATATAGTTTTGCAACGCTTCAATTACGATATCCTCCATCTGTCAGCCCTCCCAGCATAACCTTTTTGCAAATTCCGCAATAGCATCATCAAGCGTCATGTGTTTCCTACTCTCGCGGCTGTAGATGCTCACGCCATTCACCACCTTATCCAAAGATGTCCAAGCGGAATTTCGTTCCAACACCCATCCCCGCTGACAATTTCTCCGATTTTCGCCACTAAAGAATCAAGACACTCTTTCGCGGAAGAAACTGCCCCCCATCCATTTGGGGCGTCATATTTTTTGTACTTTTGAGGATGAAGCGTCAATTCTTCCTGTCCGTGTCTAATTTTGGGGAAAACATCATCGCAGTTGTACCATTTCCCTTGCTTATATTCCCATCCCATACAAGCCACGAACATATCTCTGAGATTGTATGTCGGGGAAGAATATTCCGGCTCGTCAATAGTAGCAATATAGCCGTCCATTCCTTCAACTTTTACGCCGAACCTTATATCGTAGCTCATGCTTATTCCTCCTTTGGCGGTTCTGGGAGCTGCATCCATGCAAGCACTTTGCAATCTTTACCATTTGTCACTTCGCCGCACCATCGTCCGTTTATGACGTAGCCTATTTCGTATTCGGGCAATATCTTTTCTTTGCTATAATGGTAATACTCATACCAACAAAGTACGGATTCAAAATCCTTTGGCAACCGCTCCGTCACGGGAACCAAGCGGGGTATCTGCTCAACAGCCATTGCTACCGTTTCTGCCCACCGTGCCGCACCTCTCTCATTGGATTCCGCAACAAGGCTCAGTTCCTCTATGGCATCGGCGGCGGCACTAAGCTGATAAGGCGGCACATACATTGCAATCTCTGGATGTTGTCTAACCCTTTCTCTTGTTTCCCGAAGCGATTTCACCAGTTCATCATACATATTCGTCCTCTCCTTTCAGCGCGGCTTCGGCTTCTTCGCGCGTTCTACAAATAATCGCCCCGCACTCAACATCATCCAAAATGTCAGATTTAGCCATATACACAACTCTAGTAATTCTTTTGAACTTCGGGTAACAAACCCAAACCAGCTCGCCAACCGTGCATGGCAACCGCACAAGCAAGCCCTGCTCCTCCGCGTCCTCGTACTCGCCAAGGCGGTCTACAATATCCGCCATGCTGTCGCAGGTATCGCAGCTTCTTTTCTCGCACGTTTCAGAACACTTCATGTAGTAGCCTTTTTCGGCATAATGTTTTTCTGTCAGTCGTTCCATGCTCAACTCTCCTTTAGCGCAGCTTCGGCTTCTTCACGGGTGAGGAATACGGTTTTGCCAATTTCCGATGCGCTGATTCCGTCAACGCGGAAATTGCCCGTAATACCTTTTGTCAGATACCAATTCACCCGCAGATAAGGTTCATCATATCCGCCAAAATCGAATTGACTTACGCGAAATTCCGAAATGAAATTGCGCGTCGGCGCATACACCGTATCGCCCACCTTGCACGGCAGATGCACCAAAAGCCCCGCTTCTTCGGCATCTTCGTAGGCGGCAAGGCGGACAACCACCTCGCCCATGTGCGTAAATGGTTTTTGCAAAACAAACCCGTCCTTGTCCCGTTCTGTCAGTCTTTCCATGTGTCGCCCTCCGTTTTCACGCTTGTTTCCGTATAGCAATGCACAGCTGCTGCGCATCTAAAATTGTCTGGTTGCGGCGAGCTTCTTCGTCGCGGGCGGCAAGCACAGACTGGGCGCTCTCGCGGCGGCGTCGTTGCATAATGCGGCCTGCATAAATCTCGGTCGTCACCTTTGAGCTGTGACCCAAAGCGCCCTGCAACTCCTCAAGACTTGTTCCGGCATTGAGGCATACGCGGGAACCGATGTGTCGAAGCGCGTGCGTCCTGACCCCAGAAACGCCACACACTTCTTTGACGTGATGCTCGACAAGGCTAGAAAGCCCCTGAGAGCTAAAATTCGACCACTTCCCGCCTCGCATTGAGCCAAACAGGAAATCATCATCGGAAAGATTTGCGGGGCGTATACCGCTTTCCAGATAGGCGTGGATGGCTGTCTCTGTTAGACGGCACATGTCAACCACACGGAACTTGTCTCCTTTGCCGTGGCGAACAGTCAATTCGTGGTAGCGGAAGTCGACGTCCGCGAGTGTGAGTGAGGTCACTTCGCTGTTGCGCAGTTTCTCATTCACGAGGATCATGACTGCCGCATAGGTGCGCGCCCAGAGTCTGGCACCACGGTACGGCTCGTTACGGTAAAGCATCTTAACCTGGTCGTCCGTAAGCGTTTCGTCATATGGACGCTTTGCGACCTTGACGGGTTCCACGTCCTCCACGGGGTTGTCGGGGAAGCGGAGCTTCTTGGGGAAACTCTTCTTGCTTGCCTTTCCGAAGAAGATGCCAAGATCGGTGAGGCGCGAGTTTACCGTGCTGCCAAGATTGCCCTTGTGAAGCATGGACTCTTTCCACGCCTCGACGGCTTCGTAGATGTCGTCCGCGTCGGTCTCGCGCAGGAAATCGCCGAACAGGCGCAGGGACGTTTCATAGTTTTTCTGGGTCGTTTTAGAAACACCATTCCACGTCAGGCGGTCGAGGTATTCCTGCTTTGCCATATCGTATTTTGCAATGATTTCTCCAGTCATTTTGCTCAACTCCTTTCCGCACTATACTGTCACACACGAGCGGATTTTATACCCGCTTCCTGAAAATATTTTTGATTTTGTCGACGAGTGAAGGTCTGAGCGATACCAGAACGGGCTTGTACTGCCCACACCCCTCGCACAGTTCATCTGTTGTGCTGAAAACGGCGCGTTCCAGTTCCTTACCGGAAAATCCAAGCGTCTTTTCGGCACATTCCTTACAAAATTCAGCCATCGACGACTTCCTCCAGTCTCCAGTCATATTCCTTGTCCGCCGCCTGATTGATCTTGAGGCGGGCAGCATCCTCGCTCTCGGCGCGGACGGCAATGACGGTTTGGCTCGGCGTTCCGTCAGCCTTGTATCTTCTGAGCCTGTAGGTCTTCTCGACCACGTTCTTCACAAGCTTTGCCATGTTATCCTCCTGTCATGATAATTGCCTGATTTCCGTGACGCACTCGGCGATGGTCTTCGCCGCCTGTATCGCCTCCTCGACGGTGTTTTCGTGGCTAAATGAGATGCGGACGGCGCTTCTGGCTCTTGCCTCGTCGTGGTACATTGCCATCAGGACGTGAGATGGCGCGTTGTCTCCGCTTGTGCAGGCGGCTCCGGCGCTTATCATCACGCCGCGCTTCGAGCAGAGCAGGGCGAGCGTTTTCCCGTCCACACCGTCGAAGCTGACGTTGATGATGTGGGGGAGACGATTCGTAGTGATGTTTAGCCGAAAATCGGACACACGACGTTCAATCCCATCGTAGAGCGCATCGGAGCAGTCCCAGATATGTTTCGTGTTCTCCGCCATGTGTTCAATGTGCCATTCAAGCGCTGCCGCCATTGCCGCAATCAGTGCGACGGGGGGAGTGCCGCCTCTGTTCGGCGCTCCGTAAATCATCTGCGATAGGGGAGCACCTTTCTTAACGAGCAGGAAACCACAGCTGGGGATTCCGCCAAACTTCATCGCGTCACCGAAAGCGTAGGTCATTCTCAGATGATCTTTGAACGCGAACGGGTCGTGACCGACACCCGCCGTAATGTCGCAAGCCCAGAGCGCATCTTTAGGTAAATCTGGGTCTGGAAGGATGGAGCCGACTTCGTTTTGAAATTTCATGTACGCAAGACCGTAAGGATAAGGCTTTTCGCCTTCCATCGGCGCAAGCGGGTATTCCGTCACGCAATGGTGGTCGATATTGTTCAACCCGACAACGGTGCAGTTGTCCTCCATCGACTTGATAGCAAGTGCCGCCGCTTCTGACGCGCCGGACGTGAAGATGATCTGGTCGCCTTTTGACGCGCCGAGCAAGCGGAGCATCTTTTCTTTTGACTGTTCAAGGATTTCTCTTGCCGCTTGTCCAGCGGCGTGTGAGCTGTTCGGGTTCGCCCATGTTTCGCGCAAGACTGAGTTCATTGCGTCTAAAGCGGGTTGAATTGGCTTGGTAGACGCTGCCGAATCAAAGTAAATCAAGTTGACTTCACCTCCATTGTCAACGCATCTTTTACGCTCCATCCTCGTTTCAGACGGCTTTTAATGGCAGAATAGCCTATTCCTGTTTCCCTTGACCATTCTGTCATTGTCTTTGTTTCACCGTTTAATGTTAAATAGTGATTTCTGCCCGTGTTGTTACATTGAGTTTTCATATCTACCCATCGGCAATTTTCCGGGCTATAGCCTTTCTCGTTGTCAATCCTATCTATTGTCAAGCTATCGGAATATCCGTTGGATAATGCCCATGACTTAAATGACAAAAAGTCATTTTTCCATTCATCGCAAACGTAAATTCCTCTGCCGCCATAACGGTAATATGCAGGATGACCTTTTCTGTAGCAACGGTCTTTCATACCAGACCAAATCGAGTGAAGCCTTGTTTTCTTCTCGTGAGTTTTCGACTGTTCTATTAAACACCCGCAATTTTTGGGATATTTATTTTCGACGTTAAGCAAGTTTGATGATGTTCTTTCGACTATTTTCCCACAATCGCAAAGACATTTCCAAACTGTTCCTGTTGCTCCTTTCCCAGACGGCGCAACAACCAAAAGCATACCTATCTTTTTACCAGAAAGGTCTTTTCGGATTTGCAACCGTTCACCGTTTGGCAAATCATAATAAACTGCCACCCTATCTCACTCCATTTCTATCGCTCCGCAGCCGTTCGCTCTTTCTACACTCAGTTCATGCACGCATCCTGTATGTCAATTAACTTTCCATAAAGCGTCAAAAGATATGGGTAGCTATAGCCCTGTTCTGCTGCATGGTCTAACACATAACCAATGCAGCTTATGATGGCGTCAATCTCGCGCGCAGACAATTTAATGTTCATTGACATTACTCCTTTGGCAATTCTGGGATTGCCATCCAGTGCGTTACGTCAATTAAATCGCCAGTCTGGTCGTACCAGCGGTCGATTGAGGAAATGCAGTCTCCAAGGTCTTTGAGCTGCCGTATACAGTAGCACAAGTGGACGGTTCTTTCTTCGGCATTGCAAACAAGGTGCTTTCGCTTCGTACACCAGCAACCGTCTATATTGATAACCATATCCGGCATCCGTTCCTTTACGCTAATCCATTCCATCTTATTCCTCCGTCAGTTCTTTGTATATCCGTTCTGCTTCCTCACCGTACACGCTCTTTATGACGCACACGCTCCCAGCGCGTACCCTTACGACCGTCAGCGTCGATATGTCGTTCTGTTCCGAGCGGTCATATCCAATTGCAAGACTATCTTCCATGACTGTTCAGTACCTCCATCCCATGATGGAATTGATTGCTTCAAGCTCCTCTTTCAATGCTTGTTCAAAGTCCTGTTCGGTCAGGTGTTCACCGTTTTTGATCCTTCGCATAAAGTCGTGCGCGACTCCGTATTCAATGCTCATGCGCATGTGAATATATGTTTTGCCGTTCCCTCGCGCCAGAGTAAAGTCAAACCATCCGCCATAGGTGCTTTCAAGGCGCTGGAGTAGGGCGAGGCTGTCTGGATTGGTGTTCACCGGTGGTTCAGGCGGCAAGCGTGTTCCTTTTGGCTGGAATCCGTTCATGGCTGCTCAACCTCCTGTTCGTCTTCGTTTATTACCTCAAACTCGCAGTAGTTGCACAGGCAACCGTGTTCTTCGTCCATCTTCTCCAATATCGGAAGGACGTTGCTTGCACACCAGCTGCTCTCGTTCAGATAAAACCAGATGTCAGCGTCACTCCATTCTGCCGGTAATTCCATTGAAAATGTTATATGTGCGCGAATCGTTCGCTTCTGTAAACTGTCGTTCATGTTTATTTCCTCCGCCGTTTCGATTGTAGCACAATGTGCAAGCTACGTTTGTTCACACCTCCACATAGCACCATGACTGCGGTGGGCGCTTCAAGTTGCACTCCTTGCACTCTTTGCACGGGGGGTAAAGCGACGGGACGTGAGCGCACGGAGCATTTTCTTCTGTCCTGTTCCACCGCTTGAAATCGATCAACGGCTCCGGCTTATCGTAGATTTTCAGCTCGGCGATTTTCCATCCATATCCTGTATTGTCATAGCCAATGTATTTTGCCATTTCCTCGTACGGGACGCACGATTCTGCAAGACTATAGAGCATCCAGTTTCTTATGCTACCGTGCGGAAGAACTTCAATCGGTACGATGTTGTAGCAGACAAACTCTCCAATAACCGCGCCACGACCTTCCTGCATCTTTGGCTCGTTCTTGTTCTGCCACGTTCTGCCTTTTGCTTCGTAGATGTAGCACTTGAACGGCAGCATCATATTCGGCTTCGTTTTGCGGAGTTCAATTTTTTTCTCGCCCGATGCGATCAATTTGCACCATTTCGGCTGGATGCTAATAAGGATTGCTTTCATGGCTGTTCCCTCCGTTCTATGCTGCTTTCTTGCGTTCCTCGACCAATGATTTGACGGCACGATATCACGACTGCGCCCTCTGGAATTATGCAGCCAAAACGAAGAATAGCAGCATTGGGACTGTTCGCAAAAACAACAAGCGTTTTCCTTTCGCCGGTAGTGAGCAGGATGTCGGCTTCGTACTCTTTCAACTGTTGTTCACTCCTTTCGTTTCGATTATACGTTGTTCGGCAAGGCGGTTTCAGAAAGGTTTTTCATCATCGTCAGCGGTGAAATCTCCCTTCCCCTTGCATCCCTTTTCCTCTGCCGTTGCTATTGCCTTTGCTGTTGCTATTGCCTTTGGGAACCGACAGGAACTGCCAGCACCTATTAGCTCCTGGTAGGAACCTGACAGGAGTTGCTGCTTCTTGAATTCTTCCACCCACTCTCTTTCAGGCATTTTCTTTTCACCTTCTTCAAGTCCCTGAACATAGTTCATATATTTCCCGTGATACCAGGATTTCGCATACTTTTCGCCGTCGCGGTCAATCTTGTGCTTCCAAAAACGGAGCATTGACTTTATTGCGGCATCGGCATCGTCATTGATCCAAACACCGTCACGGGCATAGTCAACGACCGCGCGGAAAAATTTGCCGAGCTGTTCGTCTGTCAGCATTTCTGCAGTGGCATCAAAGTCCTCGAAGTAAATCATAACTCCAGACCTGTTTGGCTTTGAGTTTAGGTCTAAGTTCCTTTTCATATTCAAATCCCCTTTGCATACAAAAATCCCGTCCGCACATATAGCACGGACGGGACATTGCTGTATTTTTGCCGCCCTTTGAAGTCGGCAAAGAACGGCAAGGGGATTTCTCCCCACTATACGCCCCTGCAAGGGCGAAATAGCTAAAGTAAAGCCGCAACGCCGACTTCGTTGCTACTGTACGGCGAGGCTTGCAGTCCTCGCTTCTGTTGTCGTGTACAGTATAGCAAAATCGAACGGCCGTTGCAATGGGATGCGGCTGGAAAGTGTGGTTTTCACATTTCTTTTTTCAGTATAATTGGCGGTGCAAGGGGATTTTCGCTGTTCAGTATATCAGCTCGGCGTACTCGCTCATGTAGCGGATAAACTCGTCCCTGTCATCCGGCTTGCAGACGCTCACGAATCGGTCGAGGATCGTGTTCCACAGCGGGGTGTGCGCGTCCACGGAGTTCAGGATGCAGAACGAGACGAACAGGGCGCGCGCCTGCTCCAGAAGCTGCTTGTTCCCGTAGTGGTTGTCGTTCGCGTCCGCGAGGTAGCGGAGCGCGCACTTGAGGTCGAAGTCATCGAGGACTTCCTTGTTCTGTTCGTCCTGTAGTCGCTTCATAAACTCAGGATGTTCCCGCGAGGCGTTGATGAACTCAGGACCGGACTTGCCCTTGAGCGCCTTGTATTCCTCATACGTCATCGCCGAGTACCTCCTCGTGCGACTCTTCGGCGGTCAGCTTAATGACCGTGCCGTCCTCAAAGAGGACTGTCACGTCTTCCGTGCCGTCGCCGGAGGTGTTCTCCATCACGTCCTCAACGCCAGGAAGAAGAATGGCGTCGTCGTCCTCCCCCTCGATCCCGCTGTTGTTCGCGATGAGTTCAGCCATGATGCCAAGAAACTCGTACTTGTCCATTTTCGTTCTCCTTTCTCAAATTACAAACGCTTCTGCAAAGATGCATTCGCTGTAGTCAACGTCCACGTCGCTAACCTCGTGGTCGTACCATTCCCGCCGGATGACAGTGCAGCGGTAGTTCTTGCCATCATACTCCACGTCCCGCTGGAAAAGCCAGAGGTCGTATCCAGTGTTGCCGTTCCATATGATCCCCGTCAGACGTTCCCAGCACTCTGTTCCATAGCACTCGCTGATGTGCTGAAGAAGTTCTTCGCTCATAATGCTTTCCATGTTTTTGCACCTTTCTCACTTCACAATTTTCAAATGCCCGACGTACTCGCCCTTGTGCTCGTCGTCGTTCGTGTATGCCCATTCGTCCCACATATCGCGGATACCGAATGAAAGAATGATCTTGTTCTCTGCGACGCTCGTGCCGAAGTCGTCCGCGAGTTCAAGGGCTTTTGCAATGTACGCACGCGCAGGCCCATCTGGGTAAAAACCGAGGCACGGTATACGCAGGATTGCCATTCCATTTCTGCTTCTCTCAGTGAACGGCATCGCCTCAAAGATGATGCCATGGTCCAGCTTTCCGATTGCGTCGCAGACGGCAAAAAGGCTGTTCAGCCTGTTCTTCTTCTCTGCGTTCAGCTTTGTGCCAAGGAAATGCTCGTTTTCGTCGACAATCTTATTAAAGTCCATTTGCTCAATCTCCTTCTTGTGTTCCATATTATTTTGATTATAGTTTTTTTGTTTGGCTTAGTCAAGGGAAAACCTTAATCGTTGAATCGGTAGCCGCAGAGAGGGCAACACTCAGGGTACTCTCCTGCGTCAGAGTACTCCCACCAGCGGTGACAGCAATCAGGGCATCTCCACTCGACCAGGTCAACGACCGTGTCCTTGTATTGGATTCGCGCCCCCGTCTTGAGGTAGGAAATGACGGGATAGTTATTCTTTTTGTCGCGCTCAAAATCGTTCATTCGCTCACCAGCCAACGCTGCCAATTGTGTTCCCCCCTCTCAAACATTGAGCGCTACTGTGTCGTACAGATAGACGATGTTCGGTTCAGGCATCTCCACACGGAAGCGGTGGTACGGTTTGCCAGGTGGAGGGTTGTTGTCATCCCAGATGTCGAGGTCTTCTCTCACCATGCACTTGAGAACATAGTCGTCAAACGCATCTTCAAGTTCAGCCGCTTTCTCGTCAGAAATGTCGAAGATGTAGAGCGTGGTAAACTCGGAGTCCATGTTCGGGTTGTGGACAGGAAACTCGACCTCTGTCAGGAGGTTGTAATTGCTGTTTTGAAAAGGCATCCTGCTCATGCTGTTACTCCTCTCTTTCGTTGTAGTATGCGTGTCTAGTACACGCAGCGGTCCTCGTCGTCCTCATCGTCTTCATCGTCCACAACTTTGAACTTGTACGGCCCGTCGCATTTGTAGATGCTACCGACCTTTTCGTGCTTGGCAAGCTCCGACAGATACTCTTCCGTCTCAATCGCGGAGGTAAGGTCGGCGAGAAGCTGCGCATACTGTTCGTATGTTTTGCAGTCCTTAATGCGCCTCAGATAGAAATCCGCGCAGGGGATGTTCGTGTACAGCCAGTTCGCGTAACTGGAAAGGTCGTTGCACCATCCGGTCATGCCGTGCGTGTTGTCAAACACATCCCCGTCGTTGTACCACTTATGAACAAGCTTTGCGATAGCGGTAACTGTCTGGGATGCCATTGTGTCACCCTCGCCGCGCGTGGGGAGATACTTGTCATCTGCCCAGTCAAACTCGTGGTAGAAGTCCCAGTTAATCATTGTCTTTTCTCCTTTCATTGAAACAGAGGGGGATTAGTTCGTACTGTTCCTGTTCCTCTTTTGTGAGTTGTCTGTTGTAGGTTAGGACGCTGAAAAAGCAGGAGTTGTCATCGTCGCGCCAGTCCACAAGCCCGTCCATCGGTTGACAACCAGGCGAGAAGCCGCGCGATTTCATCCCATAAGTGTACATAATTTTCTCTTCTTTTTCATGATTTTGATGATGTTGATGTTCCCAAAACAGTCGTGTCCTCTGACCCTGGTATACTCTGCCGTGTCGCGGTCAATGATGATGTCGTCCATTCCGATGAGGTCAAGGTCAGACAGCTTCATGACCAAGTGTGTGGAGTTTTGGCTGTCCTCGACTGCGTCCTGCAAGTCCTGCACCGTGGCGTACTTGTTCACGCCGTTGCCGTGGCAAATGTTGGACAGCGCGCCGCACGCCCCGTTCGGATAAAGCAGGGTAATCGTGTTGATGTCGTACATGGTGTTCTCCTTTCAGCCGCATTCGTACTCGTTGAAAGTGATTCTCGCGAAGTTCTCCGGCTCGTTGATGTCGATCTGCCCGATGAGTTCGCCAGTGTCCTCGTTCCAGACCGAAGCGGTGTCGGGGAAGTAGACCCAACCATTCTTGTTCGGCTGGTACTTGTCGCGGATTCGCTTGAACGCATCGAAGTCGTGTCGGTTGATGGCATCAGTGACATTTTCGGCATCCCCGTTCTCACGGAGAAGCAGATGGTCGTACCAGTAGTAGAGGACAGAGGTGTTCATGTTCATACTCCTTTCAAAGCAAAAGGGGAGAGCCGAAGCCCTCCCCATCGTGTTCAGACATTGACCGCCAAGAGCGTCATCAGCTTGTCCATCATGGCGTGATCGTCCATGATGCGACCCCAGTTGTTCTCACGGTAGTTCTTTGTGTTCCGGTGCGGATAGTTGTGACCAACCATGTCCGCCATTGCATTGACAGCTCCCCACTCAGTCCCCTTGAATTTTGCGATGTCCGGCATGAAGTAGCAGACCATGTACTCGTCCTTGATCTGCTTCACCTTGCTCTTTTCACGGTCGCTTGCGTCCTCTTCCAAGGGGAACATCTCGGAAAGAATCTGCTGAATGCGCTCGTCCGTAACCGTCGTGTTCGCGAGCTTGTCCGCTGCGACTGCAAGCGCGTCCATGTACTCGCCAGCCATGTCAAGGCATCGGTGGGCTTCGCCAAGCTTGGCATCGAGGTCGCCCGTGTGGCGCGCTGACCACGCCCTCTTCGCGCCGCCTAGCGCAATGTTCAGCGTGTTGTTGCACACTACACGAATCGGCGTCATGATGGCGCGAATCGCGCCGCTGCCGTCGTGCGTGTTCGTAAAGCAGAGGTATGGCTCCGTCTTATCCCCAAGAATCTGCGTGTCGGGGAGTTTTGCCAAGAGCCAGATGCGCTTGCCGCCCTGCAAGCTCCCTGCGGTTTCATAGCGGACATCTCCGCCGATGAGGTTGTCCGTGAACGCGAAAGCGTCCGTGTTCTGGCAGATTCGGTAGCGGTCGCTCACCACGCCAAGCACCGCGCCGTCGCTCGACCTGACGTTTGCCTTGTAACCGCTGACCTTTTGCGTGACGGTAAAAAGGTCTTCCTGATTGACCGACCAATCAAGTCCGGAAAGCCTGAGCGCGTCGGCGCTCGTGGGCGCTTCGGCGACCATCGTTCCGATTCCGTGCCAAGGCTTTTCTCTCACATACATCATGGTTTCAACATTCGCAGACATAAAATGTTCTCCTTTCTCTTTCCGCTTTCGATTTACTCCCATGCCGTGAAGCGGTTGATGAGCGCAGCACGGGACTCGTCGGTGTGTTCAACGACGACGCGACGCGACCTTGAGCAAGTAGGCGCGCGGCAGATTTCGGTCACACGCCACCCGTTCTTGTAGGTCGCGGTGAACCTCGTGCTTTCCGGAATTCCCTTGTAGGCATTAGGGAATGACTGCGCGTTATCGTCGATGGTGACGGTGATGCCGTTCATGTCTTTCTTCGGGATGTCAAGCGTCTCCTCGACATCGGTCAGCGTGAGAAGAATTCGATCGGCACTTATCAGGCGCGCTTTCGCGCGTTCCTGCACCTCTGCCAGCTTACTGGCAAGCGAAAGGTATCCCTTGTCAGAAAGAATGAGATCGTAGCGTTCTGCGGTCAGCTCCTCGTCCTTTGCCACGCGGTCATCGTCGTGGTAGTATCTCCAGTTTTCGAGTTCGCGCTTTCTTGCCTTTACCCAGTCGCCGTAAAGCGTCATGGTGCTCTTAATGTTGATGGGCTTCATGTCGTTCTCCTTTGTTCAGTTCAGATACGGGGCATAGTCCCAGTCGCCAAAGACCGCGACTCGCGGGTAGCTGCTCGCGGGTGACTCCTGCCATCTCTGCTTCTTCTCGCTCCACCGCAAGGTCATCTTGCGACCGTTCGGGTCGTCCTCGATGTAGTCGGGAAGCGAATCGTAGTACTGTGGGCCGTTGAAGACCGGACGCGCAGCGCGGATGACGCACACATTGCCCTTGACGGACTCGACCGTGTAAGGATTCCTGACAGAGGACACCCAGTAATTGGAGCACGGAGTGTAAAGGTAAAGGTGTTCGTTGATTTCGGGGATGTGTTTCATTGCCTGTTCTCCTTTCAGCCTGTCGGCACTGTATACTGTCACGTAATCTCGTGTTTTATAC
>JAEEGL010709073.1_pt1 | contig 35370 bp, 26 predicted proteins | sample 9134231 | NCBI WGS metagenome assembly JAEEGL01 (sample SAMN16246548, study PRJNA631951) | gut metagenome | biome: gut microbiome; feature: rumen; material: fiber-attached | host: Bos | place: Iran: Karaj | collected 2018-10 | reverse complement strand
CTTGCGTACATCAAAGGTAATATTTTTCAGGTAATTCTGAAAAGATTTTACAAAGTGTTTGGAAGGGAGGGGAAACTGCGCAAAAACCCCCGTTTTGCACAAATACCAGCAAAACAGGGGAAAAACGATGACCTCGCGGGCTATTCCGCTTCGATCTCCAGGGAAACGACCGCCGTGCTTCCGTCCGCGTAGGCCAAACGGGCTTCGACCGTATGTACGCCCACAGTGAGGGTGACGGAATCGGCCCCGGCGGGCTCGTCGTCGTAATACCACTCCACGGAGGTGGGAGCGGCCACATCTTCAGGGATATCCAAGACGAAGGAGAACCGGTCGCCGGCCGCGTAGGAACCGGCATCGGAGATGGAAGGATAATCCAGGTCCACCCTGGGAACATCGGCCTTCAAGGTCAGGACGCCACCGGAGAAGGTGATGTCCGAGAAGGCGATCTCGCCGGTGACGCCGTTCCAGCTCACCGGCGTATAGGAAGTCACGTTCGAACGGGGGAAAGGAATCCCGGATTCGTGGTACGTGTTCAGGGCCGACTGGTTCGAGGCCGGAATCAGGTAGAAACACGGATGCGAACCGTTCTCGTTGATGCAGTTCGTCTGTTCCCAGTTGTACCAGAGGTCATGGGCGGACACGGACCATCCGCCCCAGCTGCCGATCCGGACCATGCGGGATGACTTGTCGGCGTGGTACACCAGCATGCCCCCCGCCGGGATATAGCTGTCCCAGCCGGTCTTCGGCCGGTTCTCATAGACGAAATACTCGCCGTCCATGTCGGTGAAAGTCCGGTAGGCGATGTTCTCCGAAGCCGGACCAATGGAATACGTACCGGCCTTGTCGAACGTCCGGTAATCCGATTCGGACACCCAGCCGAGGAAAATCCGTTCCTCAAAGTTGAAGTACGGAGGGGTGCAGCCGTCGTTGTTGTAGGAGCCGGCGCACATCGTGGAATAGGAATACAGACCGCCGGCATAACCGTTCGTGTCGTAATCGGTATCATACATGTCCGGAAGCCCCATGGCATGGCCGAACTCGTGGCAGGCGGTCGCGATGCCGCACATGGTATTGCCGGAGGCGCCCCGGAGTTCGGAGGTGCAGGCGTATTTGTCCACCTTCACCCCGTCCAGCGTCTCGACCTTTCCGGCCTGGGACAGGTCCCACTGGTGGGGCCAGATGGAATCGGACGGCCCGCCTTCCGCCTCGTTGTGACCGGCGTAGTACATGAACACCATGTCCACTTTCCCATCACCGTCGTTGTCATACCGGGAGAAGTCGATATCCTTGTCCAGCCCCCTGCAGCCCTCGATGAGGGCGTCCTCCGGCCGGACATCGTTCTCTCCCGAATTCCTTCCGTAATAGGAATAGTTCTGGGATATTTTCACCGGACCATAGACGTCGAAGACGGGCTCGAAGATCCCATGGGAATTCTCATAGTAGAAATCCCGGGCGGAACCGGTTCCCCCGTTCAGGGAATAGCCCGGTTCGTTCAGGAGCGCCGTAAAGGCCTCCTGGGGCTTGCTCACCTTGAAGGACAGGTCCTTGAACTCCACCAGGACCACCAGGAAATGCTTCTGCCCGATGGCGACGTGTTCCTGGGCCCGGGCTGCCCGGACCCGACGGGCGTTCATCCGGTTCTCGGCGGCACGCCGCTGCACCGTGGCAAGGTCGTTCTGCGTATCAACCCGGTAAAATCCGTCCGCGTCCTGGCGGAGGAGACGGCCCGAGGCATCGGTCGTCCAATGGCCGAACTCGTCGCCATGGAGGATAAGGACGATCTTCGATCCGTCCGGCTGCGTATGGACGATCCGGCCGGGACGGGCGGGAATGGCCAGGAGGATCTGGGATCCCAGAAGCAGCGCTGCAAGCGCCGACAGGAATTGCTTTCTCATACTGCGCTACTTTTTAAGGATGATACCCTTTCCTTTGCCAGCCGAAAGCCACACTTTCGGGCCGTCTTCCCGGACGACGGTGAGTCGGTAGGACTTGGCCAGCAGGATCTGGCTGCCCTGACGGTACTGGACGGAGATCTCGGCCTCCTGCCCCTGCGTCAGGGAAGGATCAAAGCCGGAAACGACCAGCTGCTTCCGGGAGGCCGGATCGAGCAGGATGAACTCCACGGAGCCGTCGTCGACATAGCTGCGGAAAATCTGGTCGGTGCCCCGGGAATAGACCCAGCGGGCGTCGTCGAGATAGCAGCCGTATCCGTCGTTTTCCGTCAGCGGATCCACGGCAGTGGGATTGTCTGCTCCCGTCGCCCGGCGGTACAGGACCACATCGTGCATGTTGTTGGCAGACTCCTTATAGCAGGAGAACCGGTCGGCCGAAGCATTGTATTTGATGAGGGTGGAAGCACCCTCCTGCGCCTGGATGATGGCAGTACCGTCACCCGGAAGCGAGATGCTCCAACTGGAAAGGCCGTTTTTCTCGGAGGATTCCTGAAGGACGTTCTTGGAGGCTGCGGCGCTCAGGTAGCCGCTGCCGGTATGGAAAGACCAGGTTCCCTCCCGGTCCCCTGCCTTCAGGGTCAGGACGGTCGCTTCGCCGGCGTCGACGACTCGCCCGTCCTCCATGACGACCTCCACCTGCTCCCGGTGGGCGGTTCCCTCATTGCTCTGCGCACCCAGCGCATAAGTCCCTTCCACATTGACAATCACATATTCCCCGTCCTCCACGAGATCGGATACGCTGGTCACGGGCAGGAAGGCGCCGTCGAATACGACGGCTTCCGCATCGGCCATGTCCACCGAGAAACGGGCCACTTTTCCGGACGCGAACGTCCGGCCTTCGGGGAAGGTGATCACCTTGCTCAACACCGTCTGTTCGCCATACAGCTTCACGGTCAGGGTCGCACCGCCCACACTCACGGGGGCGCAGGCGAACCACAGGTCGCCGGAAGCATCCGTGTTCAGGGTGATGGTGTGGGAAGCGCCGTTGGAGACGATCGTCCCGTCTTCGCCCCAGTACCACTCACCCACGACGGGCGTACTGAAGATGAGGTCCACTTTCTTCACCGCCTCTTCCCCCAGGTCCAGGTTCTTGAGGGTGACGCGGCCATAGGCCGTCAGATGGGAGAAATGAAGGTCCACCTCGTCCGGAAGGGAGGTCATTCCGTCGGACTTTGCCACCAACAGCTGGGCCGCCTCGTCCACGGACGTCGGAAGCGGAGTCTGCACCGCGGCGATGTTCACGCTCCAAGCCGTGCGGCTGGGGCTGATGGCCCGGGCGGCGGAAGCAGGAGAAACGGCATAGAAAGTATAGGGAGCCGTCGCCGTCGAGGCATCGAATGCCGCCTCGAAAGAGGCCGTACGGCCATCTGCCGAGATGGCGACGGCGGAGCCTTCCGCTTTCCCGTAATTCAGGGAAAGCAGGATTTCACGGTCATTCTCCGTCCACAGGGTCCGGTATACACCTTCCTCCGGGGCAGCGAAAGCCGTACGGGTTTCTTCAGTTCCGGCATGGAAACGGACGGTCTTCACGGAAGCGGATTCCGGGACTTCCTGCTCCACGTTCCGGCAGCCGGCGAGGGCGGCCACGGCCACCAGCGCCATCAGGAATGGTCTGCTGTTCTTTTTCATAGTCCTGTCCATCAATAATCCCCCCACGGATCGTCGATTCCGGGATCGATGTTCCCGTCTCCTCCACTCTGGAGGAAACTCAACTCCAGGCGGGTATCCACTACCCGCACGAGCGGAGTCTCGTACATTGTCTTATTCATTTCCATAACTTTGTCATTCTGCTTTGAGCACCAGACGGATCACTTCGGCGGATCCGTCCGGATAGGTCAGGTGCGCCTCCACCGTGTGGCTGCCGGCCGTCAAGGTGACAGACCCGCCCTGGACGGCGCTGCCGTCAAAGACCCACGAGACCGTGGACGGCGCATCGTCCTCGTACCGGACGAGGGTCAGTTCGAACCGGTCACCGGCCTTGTAGGCCCCATTCCCCGGATTGGCGATATGGTTGAATCCGAGTTCGGGCTGGACACGCTCTCCGATGGCGGCGGAGAGGACAGGCGTGTAGTTTCCCAAATTGACCCAGGATATGGCCCGGCTGCCGTTGTAGGCTCCGTAATAACCCGCCTTGTCTGCCGTGCAGGACTGCACCGTCAAGGGCTCTCCGCCACTGCATCCCAGAAGGGCATACCCGACGTAAATGGAAGAGCCAGACGGCAGGCAGTACTCCTGGGCGACGACATTGACCGTATTCATCTCTCCCAGCCGGAGATTGTCCACCCGCTGGGTGAACTGGCGCCGGCCGCCGGATTCGACAAAGACATAAGCGGAGACGGCACCCGATTCTGCGGCAGGCTGGAAGGAAATGGACTTCAGCTGTTTCCCGGCATAAGGAGCCATCTCGTCCGCCGTCACCTGGATGGCGGCAGCGATGTCCGTCATGTCCGCGCCGAAGACCGTCACCGGCCCGTCGGGGTCATACTTGATGAACGTCGCTTCCGGGGATTCCCCTTCCTTCCGGAGATAGATGTCCACGGACTCAACCTTCCGGCCCAGGGTAACCTCCGTTTCGGAGGGCTCGTAACCGCTGCAGGAGACCTTGACGGTATAGGTGGCATCGGCCAGGGCGGCGTCCAGGAAGGAGAAGGTTCCGTCCGCACCGGTCGTAGCGCTCTTTTTCAGCGAAGTGCCGGCATAGAGTTCGACCTTGGCATCCCGGACCGGCTTGGCCGACGTGTTCATCACCCGGCCCTGGAGGCCCGGCGTAGTGGTGTAGGAGACGGTCAGGGTCACCTGGTCTCCGGAAAAGGCGATATCCGTGAATTTGAAGTCGGTCTGGACGCCCTCCCAGTCGACAGGAGTATAGCGGTAGACCTTCCGGGTGCCGGGGAAAGGAATCCGGGACTCGTCATTGTAGTAGTACAGGGACTGCTGGTCGGCCGCCGGAATCAGATAGAAACAGGGGTGGGAGCCATTCTCATTGATGGCGTTCGTGGAGCGCCAATTGTTCCACAGGCTTGCTGCCGAATAGGAATACTCGTACTCGGTTCCGTTCCATCCGGTCTGGACGATGGTAATCTGTCGCTGGCTCTTGTCCACATGGTACACGAGGAGTCCACCGCTGGGCAAGTAGCGGTCCCAGCCGGTCTTCGTACGGCACTCCAGGAGGAAATACTCTCCGGCCGTAGAGGTCGGGACCTTGTAAGCGACCCGGTTCTGCACCGGAGCGATGGTCAGGGTCCCCTGCCGGTCGATCTCGGTCAAGCCGTCCATCCAGCCCAGCATCATCAGTTCCTCGGCGTTGAAATAAGGAGGTGTGCGGCCGTTGTTGTTGTAAGGGCCGCTGCACATCGTGGAATAGGTGTACAGGCCGCCGGCCTCGCCGTTGGTCGCATAATCCGTATCGTAGAAATCCGGAAGGCCGAGGGAGTGGGCGAACTCGTGGGTGGTCGTTCCGATGCCGCACATCCGCGTACCGGACGCCCCCTTGAGTTCAGACGTGCAGAAATAGGTGCCCAGGTACTTCCCGTCCAGGCGGGAACTGCTGTACACATTGCCCTGATGCGGCCAAATGTGCGTCGCATCCGCCCCTTCCGCCTGGTTGTAGCCGGCATAATACATCAACGTCATGTCGATGTAACCGTCACTGTCCGAATCGTATACGCTGAAATCCACCGAACTGTTCAGGGCGTTGCACGCTTCCTGCAGGGCGCCGGCGGCGTTGTTGGCATAGGACGAACGGTTCTTGGAAAGGAGATAGGGGCCGTACACGTCAAAGACGGGGTCGTACAGGCCATGGGAATTCTCGACATAGAAATCGCGGACCGACCCGGTCCCGCCATTGGCCGAATACCCCTTCTCGTTCAGCAGGGCGTCGAAGGCGGCCTGGGGGCTGTCGACGGAGAACCGGTCATCCTGGAATTCGACCAGGATGACGGGAATCCGATGGGTTCCCTGCGTCAGGGACGAGGCCTTGGCGACCGCCTCGGCCCGCATCTGACGGGCGGCCCGCCGCGCTTCGGCGGCTTCGGCCCGCTGGGCGGCGGAAGGCATTTCGGCCGGATGGAAGAAGCCGTCCGCCCCGCGGGCGATGACCCGGCCGTTCTCATCCGTCACATAGTGGAACCATTCGTCCCCGTGAACCTGGATGGTGATGATGCTGCCGTCCGGCTGGGTCACCCGGATCTTGCCGGGATAGGCCGGGACCGCGGAAAGGATATGGAGGGCGCCCACGAGGAGCGCGAGGGTTGCAAGGATCTTCTTCATGGCTACTGGATGCAAACGATGAAACCGGTTCCGTTGCCCGCCATCAGCCAGGCTTTGCCGTCCTCGATATGGACGACCTGGACGGAAAGGTCGGAGAAATGGGTGGCCGCCTGCTTGACGTAACGCGCCAGCCGGATGTCCAGCCGGTCATTCTCCGCGATTGCTTCGGGAATGCCCGTAACCTGGATGACCGTATAGGTGGTAGGTTCGTAGATGCGGAAGGCCGTTTCGCCGTTTCCGGTCCGGACACTCAACTGCATCGAGCCGTCCTCGTACAACCAGTCGGATCCTTCGTAAGCGTACACGCCCGGCGTCGTATTCTTGATGAACTCCGCCACGACGTCGTCACTGTTCTGGAGCTCGTACAGTCGGACGGGAAGGCCGCTTTCCGTCGTCTTCCGAGCCTGGAAAGCACGGACCGTGGACGTCGTATTGTACTTCAATTGCCGCTGGCGGTTTACGAGGGAGGCCTGGTCCTGGTTGTCGAAGGTGATGGTCCAGTAATAGCCGGCCGCAGGCTCCGTACCGGCGTATAAGTTGGCGTTGGAGGTGTTGGTGTACAGATAACGCCCATCGGCCTGGCGGATCAGCGTACCGCTTTCGCTTTCATAGAAGGTGAAGGCGTTTTCCTGGGAAGACAGGGTGATGATTCCGTCCTCTTCTTCCACGTCCTCGCAGTACAGGCGTCCGTTCGTGGTCTCCGCAGGCAGTGCCTGGGCCATCCGGAGCGTCACGTTATCCTGGTCGTCGGTTTCCGCCGCCACCAGGATGTATTTCTTGCCCGGGGAGAAGGAGGAAACCCGCTTGAAGTAGTACGTGCCCACCGGGTCCGGATCCGAAGGCTCCAGGGTGATGTTCAGCGTCTTGATCTTGCCGGCCGTAAAAGCGACAGGGCGGGTCAGGGTGATGGTGCGGACGTCTTCGTTCACGGTCAAAGTGAGCGTAGTACCGGCACCGGCGGTGAAAGGCTTGACAGCCAAATAGAAAATGGCATTCTCCTCTTTCTTCAGGGTGACATCGCCCTGCACCTTGAGGGACGCCTCGTCAGAGGCCGACACGGCCGTGAACACGGGGCTGTCGCCGGTGGCATCCAACGTGAAGGAACCCACGATGGACTCCGGGGCCCGGAAACGGACGTCGGTAACGGTGACCGTCCCTTCGCCCGGGTTGGTCACGTTGACGGCGATGACCGATACGGCCGGGGAAACGGAAAGGGCGGGCGTCACCTCGGCGGCAACGGCGGTGGCCTTGCCGGAAAGCGGGATGGCCTCACCGGCGAGGTGGGACATATTATCCGCGCCGATCTGGACCTGGGCGGTGCCGGAGGAGGCTCCGACCGTCACAGGAACGGCTTTCGGAGACGTCGCGGCCGAAGCGTACGGATACACCAGATACCAGTCGGATGCCGCAGTTACGGGAGAGGCGATGGTACCGGTGGCATGACCGGTTTCGATGTCATCGACCGTAAAGGCACCGTCGGCGACAAAGGCCGAAGTTCCCGTTGTTGCATGGAAAAGACTGAAACGGTCCCCCTCCACCCACAGGGTGGACAGGCCGTCATTGACAGTCCGGGTGTCCGCCTGCGTGGCAAAGACCTCGAAAGAAGCGCCGGCCGGAACGGACATCTCGACTTCCTGGACCGAAGCACATCCGGTCAGGAGAAAGAGAAGTGCCGCGGCCGCCGGTCCGGCTATGTTTTTGAAGACTTTCATAATCAATTTGTAAAGATTGCAAATATATGAAAAAAAAGGCGGACCACCAAGGTCCGCCCCTTCAGAATGCATGCCAGGGCCTATTCTGCCGTGATTTCCAGTTCTACGACCTTCCGCTTGCCCTCCGTCGTGGTGAAGCGGGCTTCAATCACGTGCGCACCTGCCGTGAGCGTCACGGACGTTCCGGACACGGCTTCGTCGTCCAGATACCAGGCGATATCCGTCCCGGGCTTGCGGGCACCGGATGTCTCCACCAGCGTCAGGGCGAACACGTCACCGGCGCTGTAGGTACCGTTCTTAGGATCGGCAATGTAGTTGTAGCCCGTATCGGGAGCCTCGTAGTCGCCGATAGTAAGCGTGAAATCGAAGATAACGTCCCAACTGTACCGCTCGCCGGTAGCTGTGAGGCTATACTCGGACACGAGGCCGTCATACGGCCAGCCGACGGCCCAGTCGTAGGTGAATTCATTGCCGTCATCGTCTACGTCAGTCTTGTAGAAAGCGCCGAAAGCGTAATAATACGTGGTTCCGTTTTGGGTCTCGGAATATCCGCCCTCACTAAATCCGACACCGGCATAGATATCCTTGCCGGACGGAACGATCAGTTCCAGGTCACGCAGGTCTACGGTGGTATAACCGCCGACGGTCAGGTCATCCGAGCTTACGGCAACGGTCGCCTTCCTTTCCGCATCAAAATCGATGATGGCATTGACGCCCTTGTATGTAGTAGACTCATTACCATACAGATAGAAGGTGATTTCCTTGATTTGCTTGCCAGCATACTTGCCGATTTCGGAAGCAGGATACAGGTTCTGGCCCGTAAGGCCGGAGACGCTGCTTCCCACGATATACTCGTCCTCCTCCGTCAGAATATCCGTCGGCCAGGCATACAGGGTGGAGGGTGCCTCTTCCCCTTCGCGCATCAGGTAGAAAACTACAGACTCGATCAGGCTGGTCACCGTTACCGTTTGCTGCTGACGAACATACCCGTTCAAGGACGCCTCGACCTGGTAGGTCCCGGCGGGGACTTCGATCAGGAAACTGCCGTCGCTGTCCGTCTCGGCGGAATAAGAGGCGGCCGCCCTGGTGGCAGGCAGTCTGTTCTTCCGGGAAGGCCGGAAAAGCATTCTGACCTTGTTTAACAGGGACGTTCCTTTCCCGGCATCCAACTTGGCCGGAGCGTTGGACACGCCCGATCCGGGCACGACCGTCATGGTCACGCCGGCGAGGGGATTACCGTCGGAATCCATGACCTTTCCGGCAATTCCCAACGTGTTGGAGTTGACGACACTGAATGTCGTCGTCCCGTTGGAATAGAGGATGCTGGACAATTGGAAACCGCTGCTGTTCCCATCCCACGCAACCGGAGAATAGCTCTTATAGCTCGATCCGAAAAGCATATACTTTGCCGATCCGGTATACACGCTGAGCTGCGTCGGATTGGAGGCCGGGATGACATAGCAGCAAGGGTGGGTGGCATAGGAATTCACATAATTCTGGCTCCAGACGGAAGCCGCCGTCACGCTGCCCTGGATTTTGTTGGTGGATTTGTCGACATGGTAGACCAGCAAACCCGTCGGCAGAGCCGAATCCCATCGGGTGCCGCCGCGGGTCTCATAGACGAAGTATTCGTTCGAGACCTTCGTCTTGGTCATATAGGCCGAATACTTCTGGGCGCCCTCAAAATTGATGGACGGCAGGGAATAGGACCCGTTGCCGGCGATTTCCGGGATGGCGTCCAGCCAGCCGATCTCCATCAGCTCTTCCGCGTTCAGGTACGGCGGGACCGTCGACTCGTAAGTGCCGTTGTAGCTGCCGGAGGCCATCAGGTCGAAACTGTACATGTTCGCCGACTCCGTCGAGGAAAGCCCTTCCTGGTAACGCACGTCGTAAAAATCCGGAAGGCCGAGGGTATGGGCGAATTCGTGGCAGGTCGTGCCGATGGAGCACATCGTATCGCCGGAATAACCCTTCAGTTCCGAGGTGCAGAAATACTTGCTCACCGTCTTTCCGTCGAATTTCTTTCCCAGGGAAGACACGTCGGAGGCATGGGACCAGATATATTTGTAATACTGGGATCCCGAAGGACACTGCGCCTCATCATAACCGCCATAATAGAAGATGACGAAATCGATGGCGCCGTCTCCGTCATTGTCGTACTTGGAAAAATCCACCTTGCCGTCCAACTGCTCCATGGCCTCGGTCATGGCCGTATAGGCCAGCGCATCGTTGTTGCTTCCATAATGGGAAAGCGTATTCTTCAGCGTGACAGGCTCCAGGACGTCAAACTGCGGAGTAAACTTGCCGAAGGAGTTCTCGTTGTAATAGTCGTAGACCGACCCGATGGCATGGTTGTCAGAATACCCGGGCGTATTGAGCATAGCGTCAAACTGGGCCTGCGTCTTGGTGAACTTGACATCGGAGAAACCGACAAGCAGGACGGGAATCCTCGGAGAGCCGATATTATTGGACGACGACGCCCTCAGGGCCTCCATGTTCCGGGCACGCCGGATCGAGGCCTCTTCTTTTTTCATCGCCATGGCCGACAGTTCGTCCGAACTGGCGGCAACCACATAACCCTCCTCATTGACCACGACGATATTGCCGCTGCCGTCGGTCATCCAGTGATAAAACTCGTCACCGTGGAGGTAAATCCCGATTGTGGTACCGTCAGGCTGGGTATAGGTAATCCTTCCGGGACGGGCCGGAGCGGCCGTCAGGGAGAGGGTGCACAGCATCAGCAGAATGCTTATTACGATAGTCTTTTTCATAATCTTCCCTCCTTATTTCTTGACGATGAAACCCTTGCCGCCTCCGGCGGACAGCCACACCTTGGGACCGTCCACCTTGACCACGGTCACATTGTAGTCCGTATCGGACTGGTTGCGGCCGGAGATGAGGTTGTAGTTGAGCGTGAAAGTCTCGCCCTTCGCCGGGCTGGTCGGAATGCCGCCGAACTCGGCGACTTCGAACGTGGCCGGCGACAGGATGGCGAAAGTGACCGTTCCGTCGTTCATGTACTCGCGGCTCAGCTGGTCGCCCGCTCCGTACACATGGTTGCTGCCGGCCAGATAGGCGCCATAGACCTCCTGCGTCAGGATCGGGTCATTGTCGATGTCGACGCCGGCTTCCTTGCGGAAGATATAAACGGACTGACTGGCGGTACCACCGCTCCAGGAGGTCCTGGAAGTGGACAAATAGGCCGAAAAACAGGAAGACTGGCTATTGTGACGCAGGTGCTTGTAATTCGCCCGATTGTTAGCTGTCACGGACTGATAAGCCGTAATGTACGCGACGTTATCCGTAATGGAGAAAGTCCAGTTGTAAAAACCTCTGTTATTGCTGTTTGTTGCAGTAGATTCGGCGTTGGAACGAAGGTAATTGTTGCTTGTTGAACTGGTCGTTCCCAAATACCGGCCCGTTGTCGAAGTGGTTTCCTTCAAATAGAAATATCCCTGATAATAACCCGCCACCAGCGTCAGCACTTCCACCGTCGCTCCAGGATTCTGGATGACCATCTGCCCGTCGGTGTCCTGGGCGATACTGACTGTCGTCCGTCCCCGGTTATTATTGTTCTGCGTCGTACTGATGGCATACGCCGCCCCGGCCGTAGCGGAATTGGCGATGATGATCTCATCGTCCGCAGCGAGCGTCGAGGCGTCGGTCACGAGCACCCAGCGGTCGGCGACCGGGGTGAACACCGCGCTGGACATATTGACCGCAAACTTGGAGACGCGGCCGGCCTTGAAAGCAAGCTTTCCCTCAGCGATTTCCACCGTCCGGGAAAGGACGCCGGCCGACGTGTTCACATCGACCTTGAGCGTACCGCCACTGAGGTCTGCCGGCGCGCAGGCGAACCAGATGTCGCTCATGACGCCGCCTTCCATTGTGAGATTATCCGGCAGCAGGGTCACCGTGCGGGAAGAGGAACTCTCCTCCAGGGTACCGTCCTCGAAATGATAGTAGAACCGTCCCGCGAAAGGAGTGCTGGCAGTCAGGTCGATGGACTGCAGCGTCGCGTCCTCCGGCAGGGCCATGTTCTTCAGGGTCAGCTTGCCGTATGCCGTCACGTGGGAGAAATGAAGGTCGACACTGCTGAAATCATCGATCGACTCGGCCTCCTGCATGGCGGCCATCACCTGCGCAGCCTCGTCGCAGGAAGCCGCGAGCGGAGTCTGCTCCGCCGCAATGTTGAAATGGAACCCACCGTGGCTCGTTGCCGTGCCGACATAAGCCGAGAACGGACTCATTGCATAGAACGTATACGGCGCCACCACCTCGGACTGGGAGAAATCGGCATCGAAGGTCGCCGACTTGAAATCGTCGGCCGGATGGACCTCCGCCCCCTTCGCCCCGTTCAGGTTCAGCGAAACCGCGATCTTGCTGTCATTCTCCGTCCACAAAGTGGGATAGGACGTGGCGCCGCCGGCGGTTTCCGCCTCGCCGAACGCAGTCCTGGTTTCAATCTCATCCGCCACGAAATGGACCGGGTACATCTTCTCGGCCCGGGCCGCCTTCTGGGCCGGATCCTCTTCCGTCACCTTGCAGCCCACCGTGGCCACAAGCAGGACAAGGGCTGTCCATGAAAACTTTCTCATCATATTCCCCTTGTTCTAAAATTCATCGTAATCATCCTCTTCCCCCGGAGCAAGCTGCTCCGAGAGGATGGCGGTTTCCAGAGACAATTTCAACTCTTCCGCTTCCGGCGCCTCATAGGGGCTCCGTGTGGACCGTTTCGTTATTTCCATATGCTTGTGCTGTAAAAAAAGCCCTTCCAACAAGGAAGGACCGGATGCAAATTAAAGAAATAATTTAATAAAAACCAAATCCGGTGCGGGCGGACACCCTCTCCGACGAGCCGAGGCCCTGTAGCCTGTCAATAAGCGGGTTGCACGCCTTGCCGACGACAAATATCCCCGGTTTTGTCGTCGAGACACAGGTAATCACCACCTTCGACGACGAATTTCCCTGTTTTTGTCGTCGAGGCAAGGATGTAGGGCCCCCTCGACAACAATGTTCCCCGTTCTTGTCGTCGAGGCGGGGCTCCGGAGGAGAAATCATCGATGCGTAAAAAACGTTAATTTACATAGGGAAACGTTAAAACTTGCGGAGGGGGCATTGACACGATGGGGGATTTCGGTTATGTTTGCGCCATGAAAAAGTTTGCATCAAAACCGCAGTGGCGGAGCGAGGGGGAGTTGGAGCGGCGGTTTCTGGAGAGCGGGCCGTTCTTTCATCTTCATACGGAACCATTGACTTCGGACATGATTTTCAAGCAGGAGGCGGAATACATCATCGCCCTCTTGTATGTGGCCGTCGCGGCCTGGGCGGCGGGGGTCCAGGTCGTGGCTTATGCCCTGATGAGCAATCACTTCCACTTCATCCTCCAAGGGACGGAGGCGCAATGCATGGATTTCTGGGAACGATTCGAACGGCGGCTTTCCCTCTATTTCACCCGGCATGGGCGGTCGAATGTGCTGAAAGGGATCCCGATGCCCACGCCGACGCCCATCACGACCCTGAAGCAGTTCCGGGACGAGGTCGTCTACGTGATCCGCAATCCCTTCGTCGTCCAGAAAGGGATCAACCCACTCGCCTACGAGTGGTGCTCCGGGTTCCTCTATTTCAATCCGATGCTGTCCTGGATGCGGCCCAGACCTGCGTCTTCATTGACCTGCCGGGAAAAGGCCAAACTGCTCAAATCGAATGACTTGCGCCTGCCGGAAGGTCTCTCGTTCCTCGACGGCCGCGTCTTCCCGCCCAGCTTCGTGAACTACAGGCTGGTGGAAACCCTGTTCGGCAATGCCCGGACATTCGTCCTCCACGTGTTCAAAAACGTGGAAGCGCAGGTGGAGACCGCCCTCAGATTCGGAGAAAAGCCGTTCCTGGGTGACGATGAACTGCTTCCCGTCGTTATGGGCATCTGCGACAAGGAGCTCGGGACCAAAGGGACCTACGACCTGACCGAGGAACAACGATACGCCCTGGCCAAAAGACTCAAGGACGACTACCACGCCTCCAACGGCCAAATCGCCCGCCTTACCCACCTCCCGCCATCGAAGGTCGATGCCCTCTACCCCCTTTCCGCCAAGAACCAATACGAATAATACGCAGTAGGCTTGATGTCGATGGCCCTTCGAACGACAAATAACGCCGAATTTGTCCTCGAGGCGAGGAATTCGGCGGGGGTCAACGACAATTATCCCACTTTTTGTCGTCGAGACAGGGAATTCGGCAAGGTCGACAACAAATAATGTCGAATTTGTCGTCGAGGCGAAGAATTCGGCGGGGTCAACGACGAATAATGCCGATTTTGTCGTCGAGGCGAGGAATTCGGCGGGGTCAACGACGAATAATGCCGATTTTGTCGTCGAGAGGAAGGGCGGCTAAAGGGCTGGATGGCTAATTGACCGGCCGATTGCCCACCAGGAGGCCGAAACCGGGACGGCGTGGCGCGTCGGGAACGGGAAGGAGGGCTGGAGATGCGGAGGGAGACACTCCTCCGGTGGGACGACCGGCCTCGACCGGGTTGCCACCGTCCGCAGCGCGGGTGTCGCCCGAAACAGTGCCGCCGTCCGCAGCGCGGGTGCCGCCCGAAACAGTGCCGCCTTGCGCAGCGCGGGTGCCGCCCGAAACAGGGCGGCCTTCCATCAGGGCGAGGGCGGCGGAGAGCAGGGTCTCGTCCGGGTCGCCGAGGGGGTGGCCGTCCAGGGGGTCGTCGTCGAGTTCCACGTCGGGGGCGATGCCGTCGGGCATCGAAAGGGTGACGCCGTTGCAGTCGGCGTAGCGGGCGTACATCACGTAGAGGCCCCAGTTGTCCAGGTGGGGCTGGGCACGCTCGAAGTCGCCGTCTTCCAGGTACTTTTTCACGGAGTCCAGCCAGTTCTCGGCGTTGATCAGGAGGCCGGCGCAGTATTTTCCATAGGTCCGGTTGCCGACAAGGATGACATCCATATAGGGCTTGAGGCCGCAAATGAGGCTTTCCGAGGCCGAGGCGCTTCCGCCCGTGACCAGGACGTACAGGCGCTTCAGGTCCGGATTGCAGCCTTTCGTGGTGACGACCTGGAGGGCATCGTTGACATGGAAGGTGAATCCCGTGTCAAAGCAGGTAGGCTCGTCATCCAGTTCATCTGCCAGGCTTTCGTTGTAGACTTCCCGGGAGAAGACACTCTTCGCCTCCACTTCCCGGACAGGGGCCAGCATCGACGCCAGCACCGTCTCGGCGGTCACGTAGCCGCCGCCGTTGTAGCGAAGGTCCAGGACCAGGTCGTCGATGCCTTCCTGCGTAAAGCTCCTGAAAACATTGGAGAGTTCTTCGCAGGAGTCGAGGGTGAAGGACGTGTAATGCAGATAACCCACTTTCCGGCCGTCCGGACGGTCCAGGATGCGGACCGTGTGGATGGGATTCTCGTACATGTCGACCGCCGTGACCGTCAGGCTCGCTCCGCCGTCCAGGCCCAGCCGGACCGTCCCGCCCCCGAGAAGGGTGCTGCGGACAAGGTCCCGATAATTGTCCGGGGTCATTTCCCGGCCGTCCAGGGTCAGGATCACATCCCCGCGCCCGAGTCCGGCCTTCGCCGCCGGCGAGTCGGCATAGACATAGGTCACCACCGCGCAGACTTTCTGGCGGTTCTTATCGACATAATACAGGCTGAAATCCATCCCCAGGGTCCGGGTATAGCCGGAGATGCCGCCCTTCATCGCCGCGAAATCATCCGTCAATTCCGTCCAGCGGTCGATGTCCTCCCCCGCCGCATCCTTGTACCGGATGGCGGCAATCTTCGCAATCGGCTCCTCCCAGTTCTGCCACGCGTCCATCGCCGGCGAAATCTCGTCGCGCCACAGGTAATACGTGTCCATCACGTCCCAGGCGAACATATTGACGTCCTGCCGCAGCGCCCGGGTCTCCGGGTCCAGCCGCTTGAACTCGTCCGGCATCGGTTTCCCGCAGCCGGCGAGCAGCACCGCCAGGAGGGCAATGCCCCAGTTGACCTTGATTCCCATAGGGGCAAAGATACATTATTTCGCGGACTATCCGCGCTTTCAGAAGCCGACTTTCACGCCGAAAAGCACGCGCCGGGTGGAGGGATAGGTGGCCGACTCATACCCGAACCCTTGCCAGGCGAGGGCCAGTTCCGGATCGGTGCCCGGATAGCGCGTGAACAGGAAGGCGTTCTCCATCGATGCGAACAGGTCCAGCCTGACCCCGTGGAAGGGGAAAGCGTAGTCCAGACGGATTTGGTCGATGCGGAAGAAGGAGCCGTCGAGGACGCAATAGGGGGTGCGGAGGAACTCATTACCATAGATTGTCCAATACTTCCCTGCCGGGTTACTTTCCGTCCGAAGGTCTTTCAAGTAATAGCGGGACAGGGCATCGTAATCATTGTGGTGCAAAAGGGTCCGCCCGCGGTCCCCGTGGCCGGAGGCCGTAAACTGCCAATGCTTCCAGCCCAGCGCCATCCGCAGTCCGCCGGTCATCGACGGAAAGGCGGAGCCGGTCCAATACCCGTCAGCGTAAGACGGATGACCCGTTTCCGGATCAAACGGGATCACATCGCGCCCGCCCAGGGGTTCGCCGTCCTTCAGGGCCACGGGGAGCGTAAGCCAGGAAAAATAACTGAGTCCTTTTACGGCATCTCCGAAGGTTACCCGGTTCCCATAGAAGGTCATATACGCGGAAACCGAATAGCGCAGCGGACCAGCCTCTCCCCGAAGGTCTCCGGAGAACTCCACGCCCCGGTTGCGGAGGTCAAAATAGCGTTTATCACCCGTAATAAGCTGATTATCAACACCTGGACCGGTATAATAGTAGGCATAGTATCCTGTCAGGCCATCGTCATTGATGAACCACGAGGCCGCCAGGTCCAGCGCCGTTTTCCCAAACTGAAAACCGAGATGGGATGTCAGGTCCCGATGGCGCGCATCCGTGGATGCTCCCGAATTGAACGCTCCACGCAATATCTGGCCACGCCACATACTGAGATCTCCAAATAGCGGGATAAAGGGTTTCGTCTCGGACCAGGATGCCTTCACGGACCAGTCTTTCCACCATGTGGGGAATACCCGGCGAAGCAACGGCTCCTCGGAGAGGTTCCAACCCAGTGTAATGGCCGGTGTGCGGTAGCCTTCGCCGGAGAAGAGTTTCTCCTCCCACACCCGATGATAGGAAAAGCCCGCTTCATACCGGCCTTTCCAATCATAGCCCACCGTCAAGACCCCTTCTTTCCATTTCATTTCGGGGGTACTGACCTTGATGTAATTCAACTTGCTGGCCTCGAAGCCGACTAGTCCTCCTCCCTCCGCCAAATATATTTCATAAGCCGGATCCAGGTATTTCTCTACAACCTGCGTATCATCCCCGAAAGAAAGGCCGTAGTCCGTAATTTCACAAATTCCTCCAAGGACGTGGTTATCCTGCTTTTCCTTCATCCTGCGGAAAGCCCCGTCCAGACGGAGCCGATGGCCCCTCCAGGCGCCGCTCCATCCTGCTTCGGCCCCCCATTGATACCATCTTTTGCCTTCATAACCCGCCTTGGCATTGACCTGGGCCGGATAGCCTGCATAATTCGACCATCCCGTTAGGAACACATCCGTCAGATTATGGGCATACCCACCGACACCCCGGACATACAACCCGGGCAAGGGACGGACTTCAAGCTTCCCCTGCACAACCGTTTCCGACAATCCATCCCGGCTCTCGCTTTGGCTTTCCGAAACCTGTCTATCTTTCTCCACCGGCTGGGAAACAAGATAACTTTGCAGCCATCCATTATACTTCAACCATTCATTTTCCACCACGGACTTCCCCCATCGGCCCGTCGTCTCCATCGACAGCCAGGACAAAGGGCGGTATTCGGCCGACCAGGACGCCGCATAGCGACGTTGAATATCGTCCTTGCCGGGATAAGGACCGTCGTTGTCCAGCATCGAGAATCCAGCATAGGCCGACAACTTTTCTCCTCCATACTGGGCATACAAATGATGCCGCTGCAGGAAAGCCGTTTCCGGGACGGGTTGATCGGACTCCTTATATCGTGCTTCGGTATAACGGTAAGGTTCATAGGCATGCCAGTCGGCCAGGGTCATCTTCTCCGGTACATAGGCCAGGCTCTGAACTCCTCCCACGAAATCATATCCGGCATGGAAACCCTTCTGCGAGACCCGGCGCGTGGTTACGACCACCACGCCCGCCGCGGCATCCGGTCCCCACAGGCCCATCGCCGCCGCATCCTTGAGCACCTCGATCTTCTCGATCGACTCGGGCGCAATCCCGTCCAGCGTCCTCCGCCGCATCCCGTCCACCACATACACCGGCTCGATTCCCGGCAGCACGCCGAGCCCCCGGATGTGGATCGTCGGCGTCATCCCCGGCGCCCCGGGCGAAGAAATCACCTCCACCCCGGGCTCCCGGGCCGTGAGCATCTCCAGCGCATGCGTCCCGAAAGGACGGACGTCCTGCAAGGTATCTGCAGGCTCCTGCGCCCAGGCAGCGATGGCTCCTGTAAAAAGAGCAAAAGATATGAACAGAATGCTTCTCATAAGGCTATGGATTTCATTGCAAATCAAAGTATGGCCGCTGGCACTAGCATCCTCCGTCAGGTCAAGTCGAAGGTTTCATGGGATAAGAAAGATCACAGGCCCGCATGAAAGACAAATCGATCCTGCTCACTCCATTCAGAACCCTATCACCGAGAAACTCATCTTCCGCCATGATCCTAACGGAAAATTCCAGAATGTCGGTATCCTCTTCATTCACATCAAAAACGGGCTTAAGAGCGAAATACTCAACATAAAGCGGATTGACAGAGCAGAATTCCCGGATTGTCTGAGGATAATAATCTGCATCCTCAAATGCCAGGTCACATGAGGGATACTTGAAAACTCTCCGTCCGTCAACACCAAAACTGACGATTTCAAACAAATGCGATAGATCAGAGCCCGGTTCAATCCCATCGATCTTGACGTTGGCGGTTATCTCGATATCGTTTATTCCTACGTAATAGTACCCAAAATTCTTTCTGCTGTCAAGTTCTCTCAATTTTTTCCATTGAACCTCATGAGATGCCACCCAACGCCGGCTGTCATCCGTCGCGCTGTTATGGAAGTCTCCGTACGCATACATTCGCTCCGAAAGAACGTCGTTACCCGATCCGCTCCAACTTCCATGATGAACCTCCAAGACTCCTTCCTTGTATAATGGATCGTAAATCACGTCCAACTTGTCTGGAACAAATATGCCCGGAAAAAAACCGCCAGGATCAGTCGTGTGGTCACTCCCTTCAGTAGAGCAACCGGAAAAGGCATAAAACGCCAAGGCTGTAAGTAGTATCTTCCAAGGTTTCATATCTCTGTGATTATTAAGTCAATAAGTAAACAATGATTGTTTGGATCAATCCGCATTAAAACCTGATATCATTTTCCTCCGATATTGAAAGTTAAAAAGTCCTTCTGGAGTATTAAGCTCCCAATCACCTCCCGGAGAGAACCAGTCTTCATTATAACTGCCACCCCATCCCCAATTCATCTTGATCATTTCGATAGTATTAATAGAATATGATTCCACGGTATATGGAGGAAGAGGTGATGGCAAATGAGTCCCCGGAGCAGGATTCACGTCATAGACCCATTCATAATAGAACACCGTTTTATTTCTTGAATACCGGGCTCCATCAACAATGAAAGAATGTGCACTATGCCATGTGTCAAATAAAACAAAACTTCCAGCTCGAACAATTATTGGAATCCCCCTATGAATAATCTGTGACCTAATTGCGTCTGTATTGTAATCTCCATATATACAATCAATACCATAATATCCGAAAAAATTATCCACCAAGTCGGAAGTGTACGCTGTAGATCCATCATTCCCATAATCCATCCCCACAAGTGTGCCTGCGTTTGCTATCAGTATGCCAGCAAAGGGTCCTCCCCATGTGGTCATTTGGCTCCAAACAGTTGTGCTGCTACCACTTTGCCCCATTTGATAAGAATCCACGTTGCCATAACAATATGCTGATGACGGTGCAGCCGCTGGCACTCCCAATGTATTGTGAAGAAAAAAAAGCATCTGTGCTCCAGCAACAGCTACACATCCTGCCGGAGCTTTTAAATAGGTGGTATCTGTACGAAACGGCACATAATAATTGCAATCAGATCCAGTCTGAGACCATTTCGTGGTAGTAAGATGATCTATCTCAACAGAATCATAATCAACCATAGTATATGTCGAGACCAACTCATAATGGCCAGGCGGGGGAGGAGGTGGCGGTGGTGGCGTAGATGAAGCCATGGAAGGCTGCCCTAATATGACTTCAGGCTCCGTAATCAACGTCCAGAACCTCAGGCTTTCATTCTCCTCGTAGGAGACATCCAAGCCATGAAGCCTTGTATTCAAGACATCAAGACCTACAGTAAACATCCATGTTCCCCACGGAGAGGATTCATACCCCTTCATGCTAAAAGATCCATTTTTTCCTTTTGCCAGGAGCACAGGAGTTCGCTTATCTGCGGACACGATTTCCCACCCGCTTTCATAATTAATGACATAAAATATGATAGCCCCCTGGAAATAGAATGGTTCAACTCCCTTTAATGAAATCTTCTCGGGGCTGGAAATCTGTTTGTATTTTAAATAATCGTCAATGTCTGAACTGGTGACATGATAAGTATTATCTACGTCTTCCAAGTTAAACTCTAGATCATAATCGCCGTTGTCACTCCTTGTTGGCAGACCTTCTGTCTCACCAGCGACTGCTGAACCCGAAACGTTGCTTTTCGTGCAAGAAATCGAGATCGCTGAAACAAGAAAAAAGACACATAACCGTTTCATATCCTAAACCTTTAGCCTGTTGTATGCAAAATAAGGAATAATTCTTTAATAACAAACTATTGTAAATATATCTGCAGACTTCCTTTACTTCCATCCAGAACATCCTTGCAGAGATGCGTTCTATCCATTGCATCGAACATGCGGGAAAACTAATAATCCTCTCCCCGCTCGTTCGCCAGCACACGGTTGTTACCCAAGTGGTCCTTCAGGTACCACAGGTGTAAGTACGACGGCCCGGCTGCGCCCGGATTTCCGGGACCAAAGGCTTGTCGCCGTCATATGCTTCCCGCAAGTGCTGACAGTGGTCCACTCCATGGACCACCATCGGCATTTTACCCCTGTTTTTGCTTATGGTGGTCCACCCGCCGGACCACCATCGGCACCTGCATCCTCCGTCAGACCCCCTATTCACCGGATTCCTCGCACAATACGCATACGGACTGATACTGTAATACTTCTCGCACAGCGGGTCCATGGTCGTGAAGCGGAGGAAACTCGGAGAGAGGTATCGCGCCTCGAAGTCGTAGGTCGACGTGGTGGCATTCCGCTCCTTTCCGCCGTAGCGGTACGGACTGTCGTAGTCACCAATAATAGTCAGACCGGATTGATTTGTGACGAAGATAGCGATCTCTTCACCGAAAGGATCGTAATCCTTCCACCCGACCATACTGCCTCCCGCATCCGTCAGCACCCGATTGTTCCCCAGGTGGTCCTTCAGGTACCACAGGTGTACGTACGACGGCCCTGACGCTCCCGGAGGAAGCCCCGTCGGGGTGTAGTAGCCTGCATCTGTGTGGATCATCGTAACCATCCCGTTTTTCAATGCGATAATTCGCTGCATAAAAAGCTCTGGATTCTAACTTCTGATAGTGGTGACTTAATCAATTATCTTGCAATGCTGTAATGAAATGCTTTCAAGTCTGATCGGAAAGCCGTATTTCTTTTGATAAAAGAATGGCATTGATAATTTGCAGTACGATTAAGGCAAGATCGTTAACACCCCATAGCAATACATAAATATGTGCGAAATTCGTTGCCTTGGAATTAACTACTCCTAAAGTGTCGAAAAACCACCCATGTATGTATCCATATACGATAAACAGACCGGCAACTACATTAAGAACAATGTGCAATATCGGGTAGATGATTTTTGTCTCCTTGTATAAAGGGAAGATATTCCTTTTCTCATAATCCACCACAACGCACCTCCTTATGTTTCTCATAAGAAGCCATATGACAGTTCCAATATCAGCAGCAATGACGACAAATAGGATCAATGGCAAAATAAAAGTCAAAGAAGGGAAAACGCCATAAAATAATGTCCCTTGAATTAGAAGAAACAGCAAAGCTCCTGCCTCGAAGTATAATAAGATTGTTGTTATAATTATAAATAAAAACTTGCGGCCATTAATCATTCTGCTCATTATAAAGGTATTCATTAATGATTCTCATAATCTCCCGCCAATAAAGGTCATTGGTCATCGATTCTGTATGGCTATTACCGATGCCTTGTTGAGGTAATTTTACTGTCTTTGCATTTTTAATACTCCCTTTACTATTAATACGATAGTTCAAAACAAAATCTTCTTTCGTTTGAATGTCAATCGTCAAGACATCCGAAGAATTCTTGGCTTCAATATCCGCGGCTTGGTAAGGAGAAAAATGGAGCATGTAATCAACGGTAAGTCCTTGTTCTCTTAGATAATCAGCCATTCCTTCAGCAAAGGCAGCCCCCATACTGTGCGTAACAAACTTGATTGATTCTCCTTCTTTTAGCCCTTCAGCGAGTCGCGAAAAATGCCTTCTTGCATACCTATAACCTCGATTACGTCTTTGATTGGCGCTACTCGTTATTATATGTTCAATTGCCTCAAAAACCACATTTTGATCATTGAGGGTTTCTTTTGCTTTATCAACAGTAGTCGGATGCCAATAATCCTTGCCTGGGACTAAGTAATTAGCAAGACCCCAGTAATACCTGGAGAGTCCATTAACGAATACAATCTTTTTCCCTTCTGAATCAATACAATTCACCGGATTCCCCGCACAATACGCATACGGACTGATCCCGGGATACTTCTCCGCCAGCGGATCCTGTGTAGTCCATCGGGCAAGGAACGGGTCGTACATGCGTGCGCCGAAGTTGAGCCAGTCCAGCGAGATGCCTTCTTTCTGCTCTTCCTTCCCCGCGAAACGCCAGCGGTTCCCGGTAGCCTGCGTTCCTTCTGCCATGCGCAGGCCGAAGGGATAGTAGTCGCTACGCTCCAATACGGTACCGCTCCCGTCCGTTATCAGCCTTGTGCTGCCCAGATGGTCACGAGTGTAATACCGCACGTCCGAACCCGTACCGGTGGTCGAGGCGTAGATCCTCCCCGCTGCAAAGTCTGTGCTTTGAAGCGTTGTCGAAAGGGTTTTTCTATACACCAATGAGCCCATACTCAGATTTCCGGTGTAGTAATTACCGACCTTTGCCTTATCTCTTATTCGCGACATGACTTTGCTATCGTATAATCATTATCCTCATTTTCTTCGCTGAAGTCCTTATATACGACCAAATCCATATAATCGAGAATAGTAATATCAAAGAACTCGGGTCTTGCCCAATCTGCATCTTGACCATGATTCACAACTCTACGCCTATAGAATGCTGAGTCAGTATCCACGTCTATAAACGTAAAATCCTTTTGGTGAATGTATGTCTCTTCCCGACTATCATTGACATAGATGGTATCTGTACACTCGGGTTTTAACAGTAATGATATGCATGTCGATTCATATGGCCTCATTTGAATGTAATCCGTGCTATCTGTAATCGAGGTAACGTAACTATCACGGCTTAATATGACATATCCGTATTCGTCTTCAAAGGTAATCGTTACATACAATCCTACTTGAGGAAAATAATACTTTCGGATAATCGGCCGGAAACAACCTCCCAATATGGTTGTAATAACAGACAGTATCAAGAAATAATAAAAAAGCCTTCTCATCGTATTTGCTTCAGTTTTCCACTGATTTGTGCTTTTGCCCCTTGGACACTTCTTAACCAACCCTCTTTTTGTGCTTCCTGTGTCGATCTCCCTTCGCGCGTTATTACTAATCTATGTCGTTTCATTGATGTCTGATAACTTTGGTATGCATCGCAACCAAGTCTAGTTAAAAACCATGTCATGCCATTGTTCCCCGCAACATATCCAGCGGCCATATTACCAATATCTCTAGCAGAAGCATAAACCGTTTGACCAGTTGCGGATTCACTTATTGGCATACCGCGATAGATTTCCTCTTTTGTCTTGTACAAGATACTCTCTGTACCATTGGTAAGTTTGAAATCATATTCATGTCCTTCTCTTGCCTTATTCATGTAATCAAAGAGATCGACACCTTCCATTTTTTGTAGGAACATTTTCCCGCTGTTGTCATTGGGATCTATGATACTCCCAACGGCCCACTCCCCAGTATCACTATCATAGAAAGATGTTGGCGAGCTCATTACACCAATGGATTGGAAACTCCATGCACCATCTTCATTCTTATAAAACTCATAGATATTATAATCATTATTCAAAGTCCCTCCGCATACAATATAACGAGAATCTGCTGTTTCGTCTCTAATCACTAACAAATACTGTCCACCTGGATCTATAAGGTTGATTGGATTCCCCGCACAATACGCATACGGACTGATCCCGGGATACTTCTCCGCCAGCGGATCCTGTGTAGTCCATCGGACAAGGAAAGGGTCGTACATGCGTGCACCGAAATTGAGCCAGTCCAGCGAGATGCCTTCTTTCTGCTCTTCCTTCCCGGCGAAGCGCCAGCGGTTCCCGATGGCCTGCGTTCCTCCTGCCATGCGAAGGCCGAAGGGATAGTAGTCGCTACGCTCCAATACGGTACCGCTCCCGTCCGTTATCAGCCTTGTGCTGCCCAGATGGTCACGAGTGTAATACCGCACGTCCGAACCCGTACCGGTGGTCGAAGCATAGATCCTCCCCGCTGCAAAGTCTGTGCTTTGGAGCGTTGTCGAAAGGGTTTTTCTATACACCAATGAGCCCATACTCAGGTTTCCGGTGTAGTAATTACTGACCTTTGAAAACATACCCACACTGGTTCCGTCTGCAAGATACAAAAAAACCGCCTTTTCTGTATCGTCATTGGATGCCAGGGTTATTCTGTCGGGCAGGTTCAGAACATTGTATGAGACCTTCACTCCTTTCCGGCCGTCGAGAGAGAGATTGCCGCTGCCATCGTGAGTATATGTGCTTTGCACGTTATTGTCAAGGAGAGAACTCAGGGTATTCCCCTGGTAGGTATAAGCGAGCTCGTTCTGTATCTCCCCAATGGGATTGTACCTTGTCAACGTTTTGAGATTCCCGTTCCTGTCGTAGGTGATGCCAGTCTCTGCCAAAGCAAGCGTATTGGGTTGCATGGCGGACAAAAGCCTTCCCATACGGTCGTAACCGAATGCGTAGGTATGTGACGCTGATCCGTCGGCCCAATCTATCGACGCGATGTCTCCGTCGTAACGTGGAGAAGAAGACGGTGAATCCCAATAGTGATAGTGTTGGGTGAACAGCGAGTCGGACGTTGCCGTATCTACAGCGGCTATATCCTTAACCCAGCCTTGCGAGGTATATTCTTTTCCCTCCTCGATGCCGTTTCCGTAGACAGCCCCCGTTTGGCGTCCGACCTCATCATACGTGTACTGTACCGTTGCCGGAGTTCCATTGTTAAGCGTGACCGTTTCGGACAGCACCCTCCCGCGGGAATCGTAGACATATTCTGTCCGTTTGATGTCGTCTGTTGTATCCGTGGAGGAGGTCCTGTGCGCCTCGTGAATTACAAGCGGATGGCCTTGGAAGTCATATTTGACGCTGGTGCGGCTGATGCCCCCGAGAACGTTTCTTTCTACCGTCTGGATGACCCGTCCTTTTTTGTCATAGTGGAAGGCCCGTTCGATATATGATCTTCCGCCGGTGACATCAGAAGCGGCGAGCCCCAGGATCGCTTCTTTTTCGTATATTTTCATCCCACGTGAAGTTGTGTCCAGGTCGGCAAAAGACACTACTCCAGAGACAGGTAAAAAATAAAAGATAAGTTGAATGCTGAATTTCCCAGTCCCCAAACCTGTCGTTCCGGTCCGGTAATGGTCACAACCGTAACGGACTGTCTCCAGTTCCTGCACGAAGGAAAAATAGTTCGTGGAGAGGGGAACCCGCCAATCCGTGCAGCCCCCCAGGGCTGGGTAGGTGTTGTCGAAAGACGAAGCATTATACAGGTCCTGGATACTGTCACGGGAGAGCGTAGAAGAGACTATCGTTCGGTTGATCTCCCGGTTGGCATTGTCGTAGATGTGATACATCCAGCGGTTATCGGCTCTCAAGGTCGAATCCTGCTGGAGCACCATCCTTCCTCCCTTGTCATAGACGAAGTACTCCCATCCGCATCCGGGGCGACGGGAGCCGGTAATACGATTGTCCGTATCATACTCATATACAGTCGCCCACTTCGAAGCGAAGGCGGCATCGGTATAAAGGGGAGAGGCAGGCCCTAAAAGGACGCTTCCTTCAGGTGATACGACCCAGGCCAGGCGGTCATTTGCGTCGTAAATATAGTAGGTGTCGGCATAAGTGGACTCGCCCGTCCAGTCTCGGGACAGCAACAGTTTTCCCCTTTTATCCGTGTATGAGTCATGACGCTTGCCGTCAGCTGTGATGCGGGTCTCCCGAAGCAGGGAATTGTTGGAATAGGGATAACCTACCGACAGCGACTTGCCGTCAAGGGAGAGATTCATCCTGAAAACGTACGGAAAACCGGACGTATTTGATCCATATGTAATACTCGTGTATCGCTCGTCTTCGCGGAACACTTTACCCGGAAGCATCTCAAGCGCAGGCCGGTTGCTCGCAAATCCGTCGAAGCGGGTTTCCTGATAGGGGTAATCTGCGTCATCTGCGCCATAAAGATTCTCATATCTGTATGCGGCGGCGGGGACAGGCTCTATGGCTCCATTTCCATTGACAGCCACATGCGGAAGATAGGTTCGGGAATCCGTCCGGAAAAGGCTGTCCCGGTGTACATATGTTACGATACTCTTACCGGAAGGCGAGGCTGAGACCGCTATGTTCTGTTCGGGCAGTCCCAGCCCATCGTAGTATACGATGTCATGGACATAGTCATTTCCCCCTGTCCCCGTATAGGTTCGGGAACGAACCCAATTGGCCTGCGTGGTAAGATAATCCTTTGGAATATCAATGAAGATTTTCCTCATCCCATGGGTACCCATACAGTGCAGTTCCAGGGACTCCGTATCGCTGGCAGCGATGGTTATGTAAAAGGATGTGACGAGATTACTGACTGCTGTGACATGGAGTGTTTCAAAATGGTCAGGTCCCAATGCTTGCAGGAAAAACTGACTCAATTCATTCTCATCCATGACTGTGGAAGCATTATCCCACCGAATCGACATGGGCCCCGTATATGGATTCTGAAGATGCACCACCTCGCCGGGAGGTCCTTCCAAAGTCCCTTTCCCTCGCAAGTCGATGGTTACTGTCTGGAACGAATACCCCGTGCAGATTGAGCAGCAAAGACTGACAATCAGGGAGATTGTTCTCAATAGTATAGTTTGCTTTTTCATTTCACCGTCATCGTTATTCGGTAGAATAATCATACTCAACAACCGGGTTGTCATCCGGCCCTGTAACACCTGTCAATTGGCCGTAAGTGTTATAAGAATAGGATGTCTTTCGACCTGAAGGATCTGTTACTTCGCTGATTCCGACGAGGATTCTGTACTTCCAGTTCGTGAAGAGGACGCGAGGTACATTTCTGAAAGCAGATGCATTGGATTCTGCTATTCCGGACCATCCTCCGTCAAATTGGTTAAAACTGGTGTGAAAACGCTGATTCAAATCCTGAATCCTGCAGTTAATAAACCTGGCGACAGGATACAAACCTCCATACCCCCAAAAGTATGTGGTATAAATGCCGTTGGCGTCCTTTATTTCCATGGGCCTCCCGTACCGGTCAACGTTTGTAATTGTTGTCTTGGGCTGCCAAGTTACGGAATAAGGCGAATAAAACCGTTCCGTCGATGATACAACCGCTGAGGAAAGGACTGATAATACCGGTAATACCTGTCCGTTTATTGATTTCAACATGAAATCCTGTTTTGTCCCTTCAATCAAGCGTGCGCCTGTGATTCCTGTTTTTGTCTGCGATAATGTATAGCGAAGAAAAGGCGAAACAATGTTACGCGATACCATCGCTTGTTCAACATCTGTCCTGGCAAAAGAAGGCAGGTCTAAGACGTAGAGGTATTCTTTCTTGTATTCGGCATCCGCCGTTGATTCAGAACTACTCTTTACTTGTCCGGAGGAGTTATAAGTATACGAAGTGATAAGGACTACAGGCTGGATTCCAGAAGAGCTATAGGTCGTATGTTTGGTTGAGACAAGCGGATTGTTTCCAACATAGGAATGATAGACATAAACAGAGTCGAAAGTTTCTTTCAATGCTGAGACTTTTGACGAAGCGATGTTGACGTTATAGGTGTATTCCGTAGTTTCGGCCAAGGATCCTGTCGCATTATAAATACGCTTTTCTTTCAGCTTCCCTCTACAACGAGACAGACTTTGCGGTACCCTTGCGAAATAATCAGCATAAACAGGAATTGAATTCAATTCCCGTGCGGCGTTATACTCATTGAGCCAGACCCCGTCATATCCGACATCATCCGGTACATCTTCGTAATCCGTGAAATGGTATTCGGCATAGGATCCGTCAGCAAAACGTTCTGTCACCTTGGAATATCCCATGTAGCTCTGATCCAGTAAATAGGCCGGTCTGTCAGTCCGGCTGGTCCCAAATAACCATTTAGAAGGAGATGGGGTATCTTTATAGAGCACGACTTCGTAGTATCTTGGGAAATTGTACATCAGGCCTGAACTGACGTTCACTGAATCAATGGTATCCGAATAGAGGTACTCTTTAGTAACTGCGGAAGTGGAGGAAATATAGTCCGTGACTTTTTTTACCCTAAGTCCACCAGCGATTTGATTGTTGGAGAGCAAATCAACATGTGGCCATACCAGAACAGGGTCGGAAGCATTCCTGCCTATTCTTCTCCTATAGTCATTCGACTCATATTCAAAGTTTGTCCACCCTCCGGTTGGATAAGTGATTCTTTTGAGCATCCCGCTGATGGAAACACTGGCATCCGGATCCCTCTGTGTATCCAGAATCGTTTCCAGCCCCGTTGAAAGATAAACGGAGGTACGGGGAAGAAGATGCAAAGGAGAGTATTCGGTTTGATAATCATTCCAGAATCCCCAATGATCTACCGATGCGCATCCATGATATGGGAAAGCAACATCCTCATTGAAATAAGTAAGGCTGTATTCTCCTAATCCGGGAATGGAAACTGTCTTCAATAGTAAAACCCTGTTTCCTGACGAGCTGGTGTAGGAATAGGAAAGTCGGTATGTCTGATAGAAATGATTATTCTTCCCGGCTACTGTAATGGACCGGAGAAGTCCCGGATTTTGCAGCTCAATGGTATTTCCAACCGCCCTCTTGTATCTCTCCGGAGTTCGTTCTTCATAATACAGGGAAATGTGGCATATCTGTGTTTGATGATCCTGATCATAAACCGTAATGCCTGAAAGTCTTGCTACCGGGACGGTTGTTACTGTCCTGCCATACCTTCGAACATAGGAGTCAAAAACTGATGGCGCATTGAAAAAGTAATTGCCATACCCGTAGTTAGTGTAAACCTCATTGATTGTTTTTTGGATGAATGGCTGGCAATTGCCTACTCCAATCGTGCTTTGGTCCAGGTCATAATCAAACGAGATGTATCTTCCGTTTGGAGCTGTTATTCTCGTCAATACCCAGCTGTCATTATTGAGTTCTTGGCTCAACGTTGGTGGCGGGACGGGGTTATTGTCTTCTTCATAAGTCTCAAATGAAGTATGATAGTTGACGGTCGATTGAGTTACGCCAAATTCATAAATATACCCATCTCCGGTGGTTATTGATATTCGTGAACGAAACATCCCGCTCACCTCCAACTCACTGATATCAACCTTATACTCTCCATGAGGATGGTTCGTGTCAAATACTTTTACAGAGCCGCCCTGTTCCCGGATCATGAATTTTCCCGTATGACCCGGAAAATTGAACATAAAGACATCGGGCTCTGTTTCATATGCTTTGTTGCCGATTTCGTAGTATAGCTGACCATTTCGATAGGTGGTTTCTCTCTGTGAAATATCAGATTGCGTGTTGTCTTGTGAGAAGGCGAAGAACCCGTAAACACCATTGCTGTTATCTTCATCCTTTTTCCCATTGACACGCCTGGTTATGACACCTCCGGCAATTAAGGACCATCCCAATCCTACAAAATTGGCCTGGACGTTGGGCATATACCCGTTAGAGGCATAAGAAAGGGCTATCGGAAGTTCAAAGTCCGGATCTTTGTATGTGTAGATGGGTATTTCTACCCTGACAGTCCCCGTATAGAGATCGGGAGTCTGTCCTCCGTATTTGATGAAACTCCATACTTGAGGATCGCTGGGAACATAGGTTTGCTCGACTAGACTCTGAGCACTCGCGACCGTCGGTAGGAGCATTACAAGAAGCAGCAGGCGAACCAGCTTACCCACCTTCAACATGATCCCTTTGAATGGATCTCCCCCGTTGAAGGTCTTTTCCTGAACACTGTCGGTTTTTCCGCTCATAGTGTATCCTTTAATGTATCCGGCTCATAATCGATAACACCTGCGGAAGGTCCTGTGCCAACGCCTGAAGCCCTGTTCCCCAAAGGGACAGGGCCAGGCAAATGATTATATGCCGCGCTTTCATCTCATCCGTGGATTAGATGGTGAATTCGCCGACATATTGGACGCCCGCGGAAGTCGTGATGCGGATGGTGTAGAACCCCGCATCTCCGCTGACGGGAAGAAGAATCGCACCGTCCGTCGTGTCGAAACTGGTGGAATAGCTATCACCCGCGGTTGAGGTGAGACTGACCGATACCGTTCCACACGGTGCCGATGCTCCCAGGATGACGTATCCGTTCAGTAATTCGGCGAAGAAAGGGATGACTTCAGGTGCTCGAGGAGCTCCGATTGCTTCCTGCGGATCTTGTCGGATAAGAATCGGACTGCCCCCTTGGTTGCACATTTCAATTGCTTCTCTAGATGTTCCGGAGAAGGCAGGGGCCATCATTAAAAGGATGGCCAATACAAAAGTTTGACTGTTTTTCATTTGTATTTGGTTTAAAACTTCAGCAATACAAAGATCGTCTGTCTTTTAGTCAAAAGAGTTTTTTAAAGGTTACTTTATTTCTTTGTTAATCATTTGATTATCAAATAAATAACAACAATACCAGGTAACATCTTTTCTCTTTGAAAAAAATCCAAAGTTTATTAGCTATTTTTGTGTAGTAATTTTGCTATGAAAATTAATCTCTGTATTTGCTTTTTATTTTCCCTTTTCCTCGCATCCTGCGAACGGGATATCCATTCCAAACTGACCGAAGCGGAACGCCTTCTTTCTACGGCTCCCGATTCAGCCCTTCTTCTCTTGGATCAAATCAAACCAGAAGAATTGAACGTGAAAAAAGAGGCTGCTCGATACGCTGTACTTACGAGCATGGCTCTTGACAAAAACTACATTGATGTAACATCTGACTCCTTAATAAACAAGGCTGTAGAGTTTTATAATCAGAAAGGAATCAGTCATTATCGAATGCTCAGTTGGTATTATCATGGTATTGTGATGAAAAACGCAGGGAATTATACCGCTGCTATTATATCATTTGAAAAAGCCGAGAAAGATGCTATTCAAATGAACGACACTTATAATCTCGGATTGATATATAAGAATAAAGCATTTGTATTCGGCTTGACCAATAACAATCCTGCTGCAATAGACTGCATAAAGAGAGCTATCTCATGTTTCGATAGTGTCGGGAAGGTCAACTATAAAGCCTATGCTGAATTCTCTCTTGCTACGGATTATTCCAATCAACTTGATTATGATAAGGCTGACAGTCTCTTCTCCAGTATAATAGAACAATATGACGACTCCTTACTTTTGCGTCAATGTAATCTTCGACAAGCCGGCATTCTCGTGAAAAAAGATACGATGCCCCAAGAAGCCATAAATTTGTTTCGAAGCGTTCCTCGCCGTTTGTTCAGCTTATTGGATTACTCATATCTTGCAAAAGCATTTGAAATGATTTCTGAACGAGATTCTGCCGATTATTGGTTAAAGGAAGGTTATGCACACTGTCGGGACGGGGCAGATTCGGCATCTTTGGATTATATGAAATCCAGGATAGAGATAGCAAGAGGGCATTATAAAGAAGCATTTCACCTTGTTGATCATGCCGCCTTTGTTCAAGATTCTCTAACTCGTGTTTTGCTTCAGCAGTCAATCAGCGTTGCGCAGAGAGATTTCTACAAGAACGAAAATCTTCTTCAGGAAGAGAGAATTCAATCCCTGCGGCAAAGGACCCTTTTCGGAATCGTGTTTGGGATTCTGATCATGTCCTTATTGGCCATGACCGCCGTTATCCGATCCCGAAAGAAGGATCAGCTTCTTCAAAAGCAGATGGCAAGACTTGCATTGGAGGAAAGGGAATTGGAACGGGTTAACCGGGACAATGCCCATCTTGTCGGGTCTCTGTTCAGCGAAAAAATCGACCATCTGGACAGGTTGTCCGATTCCTATTTCAAAATGGATGAGGGAAAGGACAAAGAACTTGCCTTCAAGCAGATTAAAGAACTCGTTTCGACCATAAGGAAAGACGACAACCTTTTTCTGTCTTTGGAGAAAGACCTAGATCGCTATTGCAATGGCATTATGTCCAAACTGAGCAGTCAGGTGCCAAGAATCTCGGGGGATAACCGTCGGATTATCGCTTTATTCTTCGCCGGTTATTCCTATGAGATTGTCAAATTGATATTGAACAAGATGTCCGTCGAAAGTCTCAAGACCGCTCGTTCCCGTTTCCGCAAGGAGATTAAGGAATCCGGCGCTCCTGACACGGACCTTTTCCTCAAAATGCTGGAGATGAAAAAGCGGCCGCAGACCGGCACAAATGAAAACATTGGAGATTGCTAAAAACTCCCGGCCCGCGACCGCTATGAACAAATCTTGTGGCGGGGACACAAAAGACGTGGGAAATGAACCTGTCCGAAGGTACTGCTAAGAACCCTAAAACCGTCCAAATTCCCACGCCCAACGGCATGGAAATTCTTGCGGACAGGGTTTTAGTTAAAATTTAGCAGATTTTTCGGACACCCGTCACAACAAGATTTCCTATAGAAATCGTGTATTTATCGTATTTTCAATCGCAAATATAATCAAAAATCATTTCCCCGCAAAAAGCCCATTCCAATCGCCGGCCAACGGTAGATGCCGGGCAAGGCCTGAGACCCTTTTGGGCACGGTTTGTTTTTATGCGACAGACCTTGCCCAGCCAAAGTGCCACTCGGGGCGTATAACCCATTTTCTGTGGGCAAGGTCTGCGCCTTAAAATCAGACGCTGCCCATAATGAGCACAAACCCCGCCCATCAGTACGGCAGACCTTGCCCGCTGTGCCACCCGAAAACAAAAAAACACTCCCCCGCAAAGGGAAGTGCACGTTCCTCAAGGAAGTCAACGCCACGTTTGTCCGATGTCCCAATGAATGGCATACATGGCCTTCGTTTTCTCCGGTGGAAGATTGAATTCTTCCAATATCAGCTGATATGCCTGAGGATATTCCTCGATCCATTTCCCGACAGCAACTTCGAAGGATCCGTCATCCATGTGATAGAATACCCGACCACGGGGCTTGTCCTGATAGGCTCCGATAAATGGACCTTGTCCCCCATGCTGATAACGCTGTTTGTAAAACTCCTTTTTCCAGACATCCTCTTGCATCTCGGAACAGGTAATCCTTCCGTCTGATGCATTGGCTTTTGTATAATCACTCACCCTGTTACCAGAAAATTCCGACTTTGGGCTCGCCGTCCTTGCCTCGATTGGCTGCCATCTGGTCCATCACAGACTGTTCATCCTTGTCAGAATAGGACTCCAATTTCACTTTCTCCAATGCGGTGTCCCTCGATCCAATGGAAACCACAGTAAGCGTATCGTCCTTGAACGAATAAATGATAACCTGGCCAGGGGAATAGGTCCGTTGCCAGAGGCCGGAATAGTTTCCTTCAAGTTTCGTGGGTGTTCCGATTCCGGATTTCGGGTGCAAGAGCATGTCCTTCAAGATCGATTTGACCTTGTCGGCAATTCCGGGAGCATCCGCTTTGAGAATCAAATACTCCTCCTTCGCACTCTTTGAAAACAAAAGCTTCATAGCGCGTCAATGTTGATTTCCTCGACCTCTCCTTTATTGATTTCTTCCAAGCCATGCTGGATGGAACGTGTCATTCTTTCCGATGCAAGGATGGTTTCCGTTCCCTTGATGGAATTGTACTCCTCCAGGGAGATAAGGACCGCCCCGGTATTGCCACGGTTAATAACGACGCAGTCTGAATCATAAATGACCGCGTCCAAATACCGTTTCATATTTGTCCTGAAATCAGACACACTGGTTGCTTTCATACTCTATGTACGTAATTATGTACATGCAAAGATAAGATAATATCTGCATCTCTCCAAATTCCTTTGCTGTAAACAACAAAAAACACTCCCCCGCAAAGGGAAGTGTCTTTCAACGTGTGTTGTCCGTGATTACTCGGCAGCGGGAGCCTCGGTCTCGGCGGCGGGAGCCTCAGCGGCAGACTCGGCCTTCTTGGCGCGGCTGCGGCGGGTGCTCTTCTTCGCCTCCTTCGGGGCGGCGAGGGCAGCCTCGTTGAAGTCGACGAACTCGACGAGGACCATCTCGGAAGCGTCACCCTGACGGAAGCCGGTGTGGAGGATACGGAGGTATCCGCCCGGACGGTCGGCGATCTTCGGAGCGATCGTACGGAAGAGCTCGGAGGTCGCGTTCTTGTCCTTCAGGTAGCTGAAGACGACACGGCGGTTGTGGGTGGTGTCCTCCTTGGACTTGGTGATCAGCGGCTCCACATAGGGCTTGAGGGCCTTGGCCTTGGCCTCGGTGGTCTCGATCCTCTTCTTCAGGATAAGGGAGGATGCCATGTTGGAGAGCATCGCTTTGCGGTGACCGCTCTTGCGCCCAAGATGATTGACTTTTCTATTGTGTCTCATTGTTAAACGATCTTTTTCTTAGGTTCAATATTGTACTTGGTGGCATCCATGCCGAAGGAATGCTTCATCTTCTCTACCAGCAGATCGATTTCGTTGAGGGACTTGCGGCCGAAGTTGCGGAACTTCATCAGTTCGGCGCGGCTGTAGGACACGAGGTCGGCGAAGGTGTCGATGTCGGCGGCCTTCAGGCAGTTGAAGGCGCGGACGCTCAGGCCCATGTCCGAGAGTTTGGTCAACAGCAGGTGGCGCATCCGCAGCGACTCCTCGTCCAGTTCCTTGCTGTCGGACTCCACGGCACTCTCGAGGGAGATCTTCTTGTCTTCCGTAAACAGTTTGAATGGTTAGATGAGGAGGTTGTCGGCGTCCTGCAGGGCGGCCTCCGGG
>JAEEGL014965156.1_pt1 | contig 35372 bp, 22 predicted proteins | sample 9134231 | NCBI WGS metagenome assembly JAEEGL01 (sample SAMN16246548, study PRJNA631951) | gut metagenome | biome: gut microbiome; feature: rumen; material: fiber-attached | host: Bos | place: Iran: Karaj | collected 2018-10 | reverse complement strand
CGACTGTGGAAGGCCGCGCGCTTGAGGCAAAAAACAACACGGTTGATGTTGTGGCCGGAAGCAAATCGGGTTATCTGCTTGAAAACGGCAAGACCTATGTTTTCAAAAAAGATTTATCATTCACAAACAGTCATCCCTCCGGCAGCGGAATAATCGTGCCCGAGCTCTCGACTGTCGTGCTTCAGATTGAAAAGGGAGTCACGGTAACGGCAAAAGGCGCCGATGCCGTCTTTTCCGCAGGCGCGGGTGCGGGAATATATCTTCCCGCATCATCCACTCTTATCATAAAGGGTGAAGGCACGCTGAAGGCTGCAGGCGGCAACGCCTCTGACGGCGAAAACGGCGCAAAGGGCGAAAACGCGCTCTTTGATAAAGACTCCCGCGACGGCGAAGGAATCTTTTACGCCGGCAACGGCGGCAGCGGCGGAGCAGGCGGCGGCGGAGCAGGAGCCGGTATCGGCGGCAAGGGCGGTAACGGCGGCAAAGGAGGCAAGGGCGGCCTTTATAAAGGCTCCGATAACGGTGAGACTGCTTACCCTTACAGCGAAAAGATAAATAACGCGGTGCTTGTGAGCGGGGAGCAGGGCTATGATAAGCAGACCACCCTCAATCTTTTTGACAGCAAGGACGAAACAAAATGCTGCGTAAAAAAAGAGGGTAAAATCTGCATTGCCGTGAGAACATCAAAGCCCGAAAAGGTCGTATCCTACGGCCTTGTCACCGCAGATGACAACAGCAGATACGGCAGGCTGCCCTCCGGCTGGGCGCTTTACGGCTCAAAGGATAATATTGAGTGGACCCTTGTTTCGTCAGTGGACGACCCTCAGATGACAGCGCAGGATTACAGAGAATTCACTTACGGCACCGACAATACAGAAGAATACAGCTATTTCAGATTTGATTTTACATTAAAGGATTATCTGCAGCTCAGCGAAATAAATCTTTACCGTGAAAAAGCGGACCACCCCGCTTCTCCCTGTGAGAATCCTGAGGGAGACTGCGACGGTGAGAGCGGCAAAAACGGCCGGAAGGGTATGTCGGGCGAAGAATGCGGAAATGTCTGTATTTTTGAGCAGGTTTCGGTTATCGCCGAGCCCGGCAAAGGCGGAGCTGAAGGCTCAAGCGGCTCAAGCGGCTCAAAGGCTCGTGACAAAGACTCCGGCTATACTGATAATTACTACGCCGGCGGCGGTGGCGGCGGCGGTGCAGGCGCGGGCGGCGAAGCTGCCCCATACGGCATAGGCGCAGGCGGTCCCGGCGGCTCGGGAGGCGGCGGTGGCGGCTCAGGCAGCACACGCAGCACCGAATATCCGAATAACGATCACGACGGTTACGGCAAAGGCGGCAAGGGCGGCGACGCCTATTCAAAGGGCAAAGAAGGTGTCAGATTCGGCGATCTCAAGGGCGGCGACGGCGGCAACGGCGGAGCTCATCCTGAAAAGGCAGACGGCGTTTCCGGCACAGTCTATGCCGGCTATGACACAACAATAACCGGAAGGCTCGAGGGCGATATTGAAAGAGGCGTATTCTCTCTCAATGAGGACGGCTCATTTACGGATGTTTCCGCCACGGCCGTTACGGATGTAAAAGACCTTGAGCTTGAGGATAACGGGCATTACCGCTTTGAAAAAAGCGTGTCTTACACCGCTCCCGCGTGTCAGAACGCGCTTACAATACCGGAAAATGCCAAAATAACCATTGATATTCCCACGGGTGTAAAGGTTTCTCTCAGGGGCGGCAGAGCCAAGGGAATTAACGGAGCGGGCGCCGGCATATATGTGCCGGAGAGCTCTTCTCTGATTATCCGCGGCTCAGGGGCGCTCACTGCCCTGGGCGGTGACGCCCACGAGGGAGAAAAATCAAGCTCCGGCGGCGGTGCGGGAGCCGGTATCGGCGGCAGCGGCGGCAAGGGAATCAAAGACTCATCCGACCTTCCCGAAAGAGGCACGGATTGCGGCACAGTTTACATTCTGGGCACTCTGACCATCTACGCCGAGTCCGGTGACAAAGGCATGAGCGAAACATCGGAGTTCTGTGCCGGCAAAGCTGCGGACTACGGCATCGGCGGCGGAGGAGCCGGCGGCGGAGCTGCGGGCAAACCCGCTCAGCTCAGCGGCAAAAACGGAGATGTTTACATAGACTACGCAAGCGTTAATGTGACGGGCAGAGATTCCTTCTATCACAGGGCGGATTTATCGGTTGACTTTCTCGGAGACATAGATATAGGCGGCTATTCAGATATGATTCTCGGCAAGCCTTATGTCGACGAGCTCTCTTCCGAGCGTCTTTATTACGCTCTTCGCGAGGTGGCCAATCACAACGCGCTCGTAAAAGGGCCCGAAAGCTGGGAGGTCATAGATATGACCGGCCGGGAGGGCGTTGAAACAAGGGATTTCTTTAACGGAGCTTACAGAAAAGGCTACGAGTGGAACAAGGATTTTATTGATAAAAGCGGCGGTTATGTTTACCTTTTCACCACTTATTTCGGAAGGTATATCAAGAAAAAGTATGACGACGGCAGCAATCCTTTTGATATTCTTAAATCCTGCTGGTCCAACGTGAAAAAATACGCTCAGGAAAACGGCCTTTACATCAGCGATGATATGAAGGCGCTTATGGGCGAAATCCTTTATTCCGTCCATTACTGCGAGCCGTTCGGCGATAACCGCAAGAGCGGCTACACGAGAGATAACCCCACATCCGAAAAATACAAAAAAAAGACAGAGGCGCTCCAGAGGATAGACTATTCCTACACCACGGTGCTTGACTGCCTGACCGCAAGATATGCCACCTTCGCTTATGACACAGAAAGGGGATATACCGAAAAAATCGGTCTGAGCCAATACGCGAAATACTACTACGGTATGATTCCTTCAAGCTTCAGCTGCATTGACGGCTACAAGGGTGTCACAACGCGCAACTGGATGAAATATATTCCTCAGAATGCGTCAATTTCTCAGGTGAATATGCCCGGCACTCACGATACGGGCACATATAATGTGAAGCTCAATCAGGAAATGATTGATGTGATACTTGATAATTTCGTCAATATAGTTGATGATAAGCTGCCTGACTGGGTTAAGATTATTGCTTCGCTCGCTCCGCTTTTCTCAACCACCATTCCGGCTCTCCTCTCTCTGATAATGAATAAACTTCCGCTCATCATCGCAGGGGCGATATATATTGCCTTCAACTTTGAAAAACTTGTTCAGTTTATCGTTGATGAGCTCGCAAAGTGCAATAATCTTACGGTAGAGCAGCAGCTCAACGCCGGCATACGCACCTTTGATGTGCGTATGATTTATGACCCCAACAGGAAAATCAAAGACCTTGACAATAAAGAGCTCAAGGGCGATGACCTGCTTTATGAGGCGGGCTTTCTCAAGCTTTGCCACGGAACGCTCGGCGCGCTCGGCTTTTCAAAGTATTCAAGCCACGATGTATCTATGGCGGACTGCCGTAACCTTGACGGCTCCAATCTCACATTCAGAGATGTGATTGAAGAAGCTCTCGCCTTTGTTGAGAATAACAAAAGCGAATCTGTTTACATTACCTTCAAGTGCGAGGGTGACGATGTAGGAGGCTATTACGCGACTATTCTCGGAAAGGTCCTTGAGCAGGCGGCAAAAGACCCGCGTATAGTTGTGCTCGGCGAAAAGCAGAAAATGCCCACGGTAGGCGAGGCGGCAGGCAAGGTTTACCTTGTTGAGAGGCGCTTTGCCGAATTCACAGAGGATCATTACGATGTGAGCGCCCGGGACAAAATAGACTATCTCACCGAGTGCTTCAGTAAGTCCGCAGGGCTCGATTTCCGTCAGAATTATGATTCATCGCAGTTCATTGCCGACGTGAGAATGATTTATTCATCCACCTATAACTACAGCTTCAATGCGGACTGCCTTATTCCTCCTCTGACTGTCGGGCCGCTCTCCGGTTCGCCCGAGGAGCTGGCAACAGGCATCGGCAGTGACAGCATAAATACTTTCCTTGATTCCTACGGCTATCAGAGGGGTCAGTATTACGGCTGGATTTATATGAATTTCCCGACCCGTATGGCAACATCAAATCTCATTTTCAGCAATGTGTTTGATGTGAATAAGCTTATACAGGATCATAGCGAAGGTTCGCTGTTTACTGCTTTTAACGGTATAGTGTTCTTCGGCATAATTGCGCTGGCCGTGCCCGCTGTGCTGATACCCGTTATTATGAAAAAGAAAGCGAAAAAGAGCGGCGATAATAAAAGCAAAGACGGGGAAACACCCGAAGAATAAAAAGGCTTAATGAAAGGCCGGGCTGATTATTCAGCCCGGCTTATCTTTTACACTTTATTATCTTTCCTGAGAGCATCATAAGTTTCCGAGAGCCATTCGCCGTAGTAATCATAAGGAGTCCGGGTCCACATGTCCGGAAGACTGCCGAGTGAAGAAATATCCTCCTGCACGCTTGCGCAGCGGTACTGCTCCGGGTCGCGGTTGACCGTGACAATATGCCTGTTATCCTCTTTGAAGTCAATTCTGTAAATGCAATATCCCGTCCAGCTGCGGTGCGCCCAAAGGGTTGAGCCCTCCATAAACAGAAACCACTTGTCCTCCATTGACTGAGGAATGTTGCCGCGCCGCAGAGCGGACATTTCATCATCAGTAAATGCCCTGCTCAGCGTAAAAGTTTCGTGCAAAGCAGGCATCGGCTCTGTTTTCCGGTCATCGCGACGGGCTGCCCGTGTATTGCTTTTGTTATTTCCGCCCATATAATTCTCCGGCTTTTGTCTGCATTTTGCGGTGGATGTTTATCATAAGTTCACTGCGTCATTTATGCTTTTTCCGCTGCGGCAAACGCTTTATCTGACGAATGTGATATACAGCATTGAGCCGCTTTCAATTTTATCGGGAAGCTGTATCTCGACCCATTCGCAGTTTTCGTTTACCGTCATACATTTTTCAACGGTATATTCTCCGGCGTCAATTTTGAGCTTTCTGTCTCTTTTTTCGGACACATTGGAGATAAGCAGCGCCTGCCCGTTTTCGCCCGTTGCGGCAACCGCATACAAATCCCCGGGCAACCGGTGATTTCTGATTTCCGCCTGACTGCCGAGTTCGTATAATTGTCCGAAGGCCCGGAATCCGTAATATGCCGATGACGGCCGGCGACCTTCTACAAACAGGCCGCTCCATAGTGTTGCGTCATCATCGCCGTTATAATAATGCGCCATATCGAGCTTTTCATTCTGAAACATCAGGAGCATTGAGGTTTGGTTTGCCCCGTAGCGGCGGTCAATCTTATCGTTTTCCGTGGGGTTGAAGTTCCACTCGTCGCATATTATCTCGGCTTCACCGTAGCCTGCGTTTGCGAGGCTTTCTCTAACATATTCAATATAGCGGGCGTTCTTTCCGGTGGTGGTGTAGCTGTGCCACGTGAAGAAATCCATAGGGGAGTTATGCTCTCTGATATAGTCAAGAAAATTGTTGAAATAAGTAATGAAATATTTGTTTCTCGGGCTTGCGCCTGTGTTTACGGCGTTTGTTTTTGTCAGCGCGTAAAAACCGCAGGAGCCGTAACCGCCGATTTTAAGCTGCGGGAATCTTTCTTTCAGGTATTTTGCGGCAGTATCATACAGGCGGAAGAATTCTTCATCTGTGCCTGTCCAGAAGTGGTTATCCTGCACGTCATCGCTGTTTTCGGGCTCGTTCCATATTTCCCAGTATCTGATATTGTAATCAAACCCGTTTGCCCAGCCCTCGTTGTAATGCAGAATTATGTGCTCGCAGATTTGCGACCACTTTGTGTAATCGGCAGGGGGCGCAAGAAACTCGCCGGATACCTCCGGGTCGCTGTAACTTATGCCCAGGCGGAAGAAGGGCTCCATACCCGTGTCGGCGATTGCCGCGATAACACCGTCGCATTCGGTGAAGTTATATGAGCTTTCGTCGTTTGCATCCTTTGAAAAATCAGGGAAAATGCGGTGTATATCAGTGCAGTTGATGTCGTGGGTTCTGCAGGAAGTCATATTTGCTGCGGTGAAATAACTGTTGATTTCGCTCTCGGTCACATATTCAGGCATTCTTCCGATATTGTGAACGGGCCGTATTTCATCAACAACGCTGTCAAAATCAATTCTTATTGTATTGGGCGCAAATATCATCTGTGACAAAGAAGTCAGGAAAGCGAAAACCGCCGTAACAATGCCTATTGTTTTTTGAATCATAAAAATCACTCCGTAAACCCGGTTGTACCGCTTATTTTACCGCGGGCGGATAAACCGGTTTATGTGTTGCCGATTGCTTTTTTTCAGGCAACATCTTGTGCTCAAATCCTGTTTGCTGAAATCATTATATCAAAAACAGCACTTCACTTCAATACAAAAACAATAAGCTTGAAAACTCAAGCGTTCAGTCCGGATTATGAAACCCGCTCTGCTTTAAGGTGAAAATCAGCCGCTCAATTTTCCGTTTAAGATAATTGATCGGTTAAAATCGCCGGAAAAGCGGTTTTGCAACAAAAAATTCATTGTAACAGTTGACATTATCTTTTACAAAAACTATAATATAATACCACATTTTTATATTTATAAATGTTTATATAAGTATTTTTAGGTAGGTGAAATAATTGAGCGGGGAATCGTTTAAGCAAAACAATGATTCGGTCAAATTGCCCCAAAAGCCTGCGCAGCCTCGCAAAAAAATATCAACAAATCGCCTTGCGGTTAACCTTATTGTCAAAATTGCTGCTGCCGCGCTGACGGTTGCGCTTGCTCTTATATTCGTGCTGGGTGTAAATATCCATTACGGCAATAATATGCACCCTGCAATCAATGACGGCGACCTGGTTATTTCACTCAAGCTTCAGCGTCCTTACATCAACGCTGCTGTACTGTATGAAAGCGGCGGCAAAAAGTGTGTGGGCAGGGTAGTAGGCCTTCCCGGCAACATCGTTGAAATAAACAGCTTCGGTCAGCTTCTCGTAAACGGAATGGTTGCTGCGGAGGATATTTATTATCCCACTTATCCGTCTGAACAGTCCGGTATTGAATACCCCTTCAAAGTAGAAGAGGGAAAGGTGTTCATACTGAATGATTACCGTGAGGATGTAAATGACAGCAGGTCCTTTGGCTCGGTTGATATGAAAAATGTTGACGGACCCATTATTTTTTCTTTCCGCCGCAGAGGCTTTTAAGCGGCGTTTATATATTCAAATAAAAAAATATCTTGATTCATAAAAGGAGGAAAAAAATATGAAGAAGAGATTTTTCAACACGCTTGCAGTGCTCATGATTTTCGCACTTGTTATGAGCTTTGCGGCACCCGTATCCACAGCAATTACCAACACCCCTGTTACAGGCCCCGCCGCAGTGAATTTCAAGAAGTATCTTGTTATTCCCGACGACGCGCATGTGCCTAACACCACAATAACCTTCAGCATTCTCCCCGGCACTGCCAAGGCAGCGGACAGCACCCATATGGCAGTTTACGCCGGCCCCCAGGGCGCTACCGTGAACACTGTGACCTTTACGCCCACCGATACCACATATAATGCCGTTCAGAGCGGCGATATCCTTACCCTTCCCTCAGGCAAGATATATGCAAAGCAGACCGCAACCATCAATCTTTCCGCAGTAACCTTCTCAGAGCCCGGCGTTTACCGCTTTGAGCTCAGAGAAGTTTCTTCAACCGATACAGCGGTCGGTCTTGAAGCAAATCCCCTTTACCTTGATGTTTACGTTACAAGCGATGCCTCCGGTGTTCTTACGGTAAGCGGTACAGTGCTTCACACAAATGACGCCGCCCCGGTCAAGAGCCAGGATTACGGCTCGGGTGATGTCGTTACCGCCGGCACTGCCCTTGCCGACAAGGTTGACGGCTTTGTCAATGAGTATCCCACAGGCACACTCAGCTTTTCAAAGACCGTTGCCGGCAACCAGGCATCAAGAGACAAGTATTTTGCCGTTACCGTTACAATCAGCGGCGTAACAGCGGGCAACGCTTACACTGTTGATTACACCACCGGCGGCGCCGATGCCACAATCAGCAAGAATCCCAACGCGGCTACCACCATTGCCGCTCTCAACGGCTCAGCCGATTATGTGCAGCCTGCTTCCCTTGTTGTTCCCGCAGGTGCCACAACAGTAACTCAGGTATTCTATCTTAAGCACGGCCAGACTATAAGCATCAACGGCCTGCCCATCGGCGCCGGCTACAACGTGCTTGAGGATGAAGAGGATTATAAGCCCGCGACAGCTGTTACCGGCGATAAGCTTAACGGCACCGATACCGGCGAGGCTGTTATCACCGCAGACCATCAGGCGGCAGGTACCATTGACGAAGATGACGCAAACACCATAGCGGTTGCATTCACAAATACCCGCGACGGTATTATCCCCACCGGCGTTATTATGGCTGTTGCTCCCTTTGCTATAGGCATGTTACTCTTCGGAGCAATTATTATCTTCATCATCAGCAAAAAGAAAAAATCAGCATTTTACGAAGAATAATTTTTTAAGGAAAAGCGAATATGGCTCACACGGGTAAAAATTATGCCCGTGTGAGCCTAAGTGCGGATTCGCAGTCTGAATTATGAAACCATACAGTAGCGGTAATAATCCGTATGCTGTAAAAAAACACGCCTTTACGGATTATTACCGTATGGTTACATTGAAATGAGGTGATTAAATGGCACGCAAAACAGTAATATTTCTTAATAAGAGCTTTGACCGTATTGTGGCTGTCATTTCTCTCATATTCTTCCTGATTTGTCTCTACGCGATGATTGATGCCTATATGGTCTATTCCGGCGCCAACAATTCGGATATTCTCAGATTCAAGCCTGATCTGAGCCACCCCGAAGCTCTTGCGGAGTTATCCGAGGACGCTGTTGCCTGGCTGACCGTTGATGACACAGAAATTGATTATCCCGTTATGCAGGGTAAAACCAATGAGGAGTATCTCAATAAAGACCCCTACGGCAATTTTGCCCTGTCAGGCAGTATTTTTCTTGATTTCAGAAACAGCAAGGATTTTACCGACAATTACTCCCTTGTTTACGGCCATCATATGGAGTACGGCGCAATGTTCGGCTCCCTTGATGCGTTTGCGGACAGGTCATATTTTGACGCCCACAGGGCGGGCACACTTATCACATTAACCGGAAAGAGTTATAATATTGAGCTTTTCGCCGCCTGCAAAGCCCAGGCAACCGAAAAAACTGTTTTCAGCCCCGATGAAACCGGCAACGAAGAGCTCCTTGATTATCTGGCGGAAAAATCCGCCGTATATTACCCCGGCACAGCTGCAGACCGGTCAAAAATCATTGGATTATCCACCTGCCAATCGGCAGAAAGCTATGAAAGAATTATTGTTTTCGGTGTTCTTACCGAAATCCCGGATTGATTAAATGAAAAAGCTATTAACTGTTATCTTTTTGCTTGCCGCAATACCGTTGATTGTCAATGCCTCGTTTTGCGCTTCGGCCTATGAACCTGTCGGCGCACAGGCAACGGTTGTAATTAAACAGGGCGGCAAAGCCATAATAATACCGGAAGTCAACTGCCCTATCCCCGACAAAACCGAGCTTGAGCTTGAAGACGGGGAAGAGGGACGGTTTAATATACAATTCACCGAGCCCGGAGTTTATGCCTACACCGTAAAAACGGTACCGGATTCCCGTAAGCTTAATTTTGACAGCACCGTTTATACCGTAAAGGTATATGTTACGGATGAAAACGGCAAGCTCTCTGCGGTGACTCTCATTTATGCAAACGGCGTAAAATACGCGGGCGATCCCGGAAGCAGCAGCCCCGGAACAATTCTGTTTGTGAATATGAATCCCGGGCATGAAGAGACCACATCACCGGGCGTTATTCCCATACCTGTTGTACCGACCCCGGTACCGGGAGGCAGAACTCCCGCCACTCCCGAAAAAACAACAGCTCCGGGCGGCATCACTCCGCCTGCTCCCGTAACCACAACTAAACCGGACCGCAGAAACCGCCCCGATGCGCCGGAAAGAACTACTTCACCCCGGGGCAGAAGCGACCAAACCGAACCTGAAGAAACAACAGCCCCTGTCGGGGACGATACTCCGGCTCCTCCGGACAAAAGCAACCCAAAAACAAGCGATGATACCGGTATGGAAGTATATTTTCTTATCGCAATGATAGCTTCGGCGGGTCTTCTGGTTCTTTCAATCATATACGCGGCTGACTGCCGTAAACTCATAAACAGTAAAAAGAGCAAAGAAGAAAAGGATTCATAACTGCAAACACAAATAAACGGAAAGGAGGGTCTGCGTATGAAATCCGGAAACAGAAAACAGAATATGCTCTTCAGACGCACGCTCTCCTCAGCCGGTGCTCTGATTAAAAACGGCCGCAGGGCACTTGCCGATGCCCTGATTATGCTTCTTATCCTTTCACTCATCTCGGGCATATTTGCCGGTGTTGCAGCGCCTGTGTCAAGCGCAGACAGCGGCGACAGTTCTGCCGCCTGCTATGACAGTATAAGCCTCTCGGTTCATCCTGAATCAGGCGACCCGGGCGACAGGATTGAGCTGAGCGGCATTATGCCCGACGACGCCCGTGCACAGGCGGTTGATGTTACCGGGGACTATGCAGACAATTTGTCCGGGCCGGATATTCTGCCGGGTATTCCCTGGGCAAGGGTTATTGCCGCTTATGATATCACAATCACCAGCGGCGGCAATGAGTATCAGCCGGGGTTCATCAATCCCGTTAATGTTGAAATAACGGATTCGGATATTCCCGGCAGCGGAAAGCTGCAGCTTATTCATATCAAGGACGACGGTACTTATGAAGCCATGTCCGCATTTTCCGCGCAGCAGGGCAGGCTCTCCTTTGCCGCCGAAGGCTTCAGCGTTTATGCCATAGTGGATATTGCTCAGCCGGTCGATAACGGCTCGGTCAGCTCTCAGGATGAGCTTACAGGCAGCTCTTCTTCCGCAGGATTCCGCCTGTACTACGGCAATAAAACATATTTCACAAGCACTGTTAATGTCAGCGGCAGCAATTCCGTGCTTGCCGAATCGGCATCGGTTCTCGATGCGGCAATCTGGCATTTCAAAAAAGTCGGCAACACGGGGTATGTTTATAAGATTTACACTGTTATCGGCAATGCCGAAAAATATATTTACACAAAATCCGGCAATAATATCGGGCTGGGCGATGAGGCCTCCGCAGACCTTATTGAAATCAGCGTTGCCAATGCCGCAAACCACACCTTCTATTTCAGGCAGAGCGGTGAGAGCAAGTGGCTTCAGCACTCCAACGGAGGCAAAGGCATAAGGTACTACACCGATAACAATAACGCCGTCAACTCACAGATAGGCATTGATTACGGGCCGGGTGAGTCGGTTGATTATCTGCATCTTGACGGCACAAGCTTCGGGCTTATGAGCTACCCCGGCGGCACTCAGGGCTACGGCTTTATGGCGGATGAGAATAACAACACTCTTTCAATGATGTCTCTTACCGTGCGTAAAGAAATCGGCACTGAAACCCTTTATGTTGCCGATAACGCCGATATAACAATATGGAGTTTCACTTATCTCGGTAATGGCAAATACTATATTTCGACCGAGGTTGAAGGAGTAACCAAATATCTCAATATAGGCAGCACTCTTTCTCTTGTTGATTTGCAGCAGGCATCTGAAATCGTTATCAATTCAAACAGCAGCAATCAGCTCAGCTTTTCATGCGCCGGCAAATCCGTGGCATTCAACGGCACGGAGTTTGAAAGTCAGAACACAGCCTCGGGCAGTACGGCCCAGTGGCTTCATATAGTTAAACCCTCAACTCTCAGCCAGACCGATTATGTTACATACCACGCGGATAAAATCAGCATCTCGGATGTTCCCGACGGCGCAAACGTAATTGTCTATACCCGCGTGTGGAACAGCAGAACAAACGGTTATGATTTTTATGCCATAGATCATGACGGCACACTCTATCCCTGCTTTGAGCGCGGCGATGAAATCATGTGGGTCGGCAATCAGATAAACACGCTCTTATGGGATTTCACCGAGTACACTTATGAAGACGGCACACCCAATAATTATTATGAGCTTTATAATCCCTACTCAAGGAAATATATTGCGCCTCAGATTAAAGACGGTCAGACCCTTTCAGATAATAAAATAGGCATTAACCTTCCGGGAAGAGTATGGGGTGACTATTATTCCGGCATAATTGCCTGGGATGATCCTTACTATGCTTATTCCGGTCTGCAGTCGGATATTGCCAACGGCCGTATTGTGTCCGGGCCGAAGTCTGATGCCGATACTTTCTATTTTGCAACGGTCCGCAACACGTCTTCAACTCTCACCACGGTAAATACCATTGACAACAGTCAGTACGGAATAGAGATGAAGATGATTGACTTCTCTTCGCCCGATGTTCAGAATACCTTCCTGGGTTCATCCGTCTCAAACCTGACGGCGGCAACCAAAGGCCTTCTTTCAACCAACCTGGGTAATGACGGATATCCGACTGCCGCGGGCGGCTCCCTTGCAGGTCTCTTCACAGAGAGTCAGACTAAAACAGTTAACCATCTCTTCCTTGAAAGCACATATAACGCGAGCGGCTATTATGAGTTTGACAGCTGCCAGAATTATGCCACTCTTGTTAAGCCGGACGGCACCATAGGCACCGATTTCACGGTTTACAGAGAGCTCGGAACTATGGATGAAAGCTCAAGGAGCACCCTTAAGCACGGTCAGTTTATGCCCTACAACAATATCAGCGCAGGGGTTTACTGCACACAAAACAACCCGGAAAACCTTTACAGTGCCCTTGCTCAGTACAATAAGCCCGAAAAAGGTCTGCTGCCCGACTCAGACCCGAGAAAACACGAAAAGCTTCATAAGATAACCTCGCCCAACTATTATAACGGTATGGAGATGACTGCCGTTTTGACGCAGACTCCCAACGGTAAGGATGCCTGGGGCAACGATATTATTTTTGAATTCACCGGCGATGACGACTTCTGGTTCTATGTTGACGGCGAGCTTATCATTGATCTTGGCGGTATTCACTCCGCGCTTCAGGGCAGCTGTAACTTCTCATCCGGTATGGTTAATGTTGAAGGCACCAGAAAGACCCTGCGGCAGATATTCCGTGAAAACTATGTTTCAAGGAATCCCAATGCGAGTGAGCAGGAGATAAACAATTACCTTGCCGAGTATTTCGAAGGGGAGTCAACGGTATTCAGGCCTTACACCACCCATAAGATGACAATATTCTATATGGAGAGAGGCGCAGGTGCGTCAAATCTTCATATGCGTTTTAACCTGAGTAATGTTACCCCCGGTAATGTCATGCTCACAAAAACGGTGACGGGTTCCGATGACCTTGATTTCAACCTTGTTGAGTACCCCTATCAGATCTGGTATAAGGATGAGGAAACAGGAACTGAGCATCTGCTTACAAATGATAACAGCTTAATCAATGTTACCTATCAGAATTCAACCCAGAGGATTGATTATCTTCCCGTTTATACTCCGCCAAACAGCTCGGTTCCATATAACTCGGTCTATCTGCTCAACCCGGGCAAGAGCGCCGAGGTTCATTTCCCGATGAATACCATCGAGTATAAAATCGTTGAGTGCGGAGTAAACGATGAAGTTTATGATTCGGTCAAAGTAAACGGCAACGCTGTTTCTCCCGAGTCAATCCCGGGCTCCGGCAGAAGCTCATATAATTCCGGCTGGCACAGTGTTGCCCAGCAGCCTTCAATCGTTTTTGAAAACCATGTTGATCCCGATTCTCTTCGTACCGTCAGCATTGAGAAAAAGCTGTACGATGAGTCCGGCAATCCGCTCAGTGCTCAGCAGGATAAATCAGTATTCAATTACAGGCTTTATCTTTCAAACGGTTCAGACGATAACCTCACCGCCGCAAACATGGTCAGGTACTTTGTTACGGATGATTCCGCCGAAGGTCACCTTTGCAGGTGGGATGCGGATTCCGGCAGGCTTGTACCCACTGCCCTTACGGATTATGATTCCCTGACCGCGTCCGAGAAAGGAATGTTCACCTTTGAAACATCAATGAACGGCGCTGTTTCAAAGATACCCGCAGGCTATACCGTGCATGTGCCCAATGTTGCCGTAGGCACCAGATTCATGCTCATTGAAAGGGAGAATGAAATACCTCTCGGTTACACTTTTGTTGAGTATGAGCGCGAAAGCGGAACCTACCACGCCGAGGACGGCGACACCATCAATTCAGGTTGGGTCAGAGCTAATGAGTCGCCCAAAATGTATGTTAAAAACAAGCGCGGCTGGGGCCTTGATGTCAATAAACAGTGGAGTGACGCAAGCTTCACAAAATCCCACGACCCGGTTTATGTGGCGGTTTATGCGGGCAATACCCTTGTTCCCGGCACAGTCAGAATGCTCTACGGCCCTGACGCGGGCACCCGCTATTTCTTTGACAGCATCATTACCGGCTTTACCTTCGCCGATTACAGCGTGCACGAGGTTGAGCTTGTAAATCCCGGCACCGATGCAAACGAAAATGTTACCTTTGACAGCATATCAAGAAAGCTCAATGACGGCGACCTTACCGCAATAAGCGCCGTGCCGGCGAATTCAGACACTTCCGCGGTTTATTCATACAGCGTTGAATATACCGTAGGTGCTCCCGTGTCCACCGACACTCCCGAATCACAGCTTAAAAACGTCAGGACCGATACCATTACCAACCTGCGTACCGGCGGCGTTGTAATCACCCTGTACGATATGCACACACACGAGCCTCTCGCAAACGGCGCGTTTACCCTTGAGCAGGGCAGCGATACCATAGGCACATTCACGTCTGATTCCCACGGCAGGGTAACGATTCTTTATGATTTTGAGCGTAATGTGAATTACAGCCTTACCGAGCAGACTCCTCCCGTAGGGTATGCCGGCCTGCCCAATGCCGCCGTTTTCTCAATAGCCAATGATGATACTGTAACCGTCAGCGGAAACGAGGCAAAATGGCAGACAGGCAGAAAATCTGATATCGCCGGCGATAAGCTCATTGCTTATATTGATATCTACAATGAGCAGTTTACTTTGCGGGCTGTCAAAACAGATGCTAATACTCATCAGCCTCTCGAGGGCGCCCGTTTTGCCCTGTACAGAAGCGTTATGGGCATAGGCGGCCTTGTAAAGGACCTTGCTCCGATGCCCGGTTATGAAACGCTCGTTACGGGTTCAGACGGCATTATTCCTCTTGTTAATGCCTCCCTTGGTCACGGCAAGTATTATCTGACCGAAACCGACCCGCCGGTAGGCTATGAGCAGATTACGCAGGATATAATATTCACCATCACGGAAACGGGGGAGGTGCTTATAAACAGCACCGGCCACGGAAACTATCTGAGCGTACAGGGAGAGGATATCAGAAACTACACCATCACCGTTCCCAATACTCCCTCGGATAATGCAGCTCTGCTTACGGTTACCAAAACGGTAACCGGCTCTTTCGGCAACAGAGTAAAGCCCTTTACCTTCACCCTGACTGTTGACGGCGCAAATCCTTCGGATGAATATCAGTGGACTAAGAACGGAGCAACTCAGACTAACGCCCTTCACAGCGGCGGCACTTTTACGCTCGCTCATAATGATACCGTGACCATTATGCTGCCCAAGGGCACCGATATAACCGTAACCGAGGCAAACGAGGGCTATAACACCACCTTCACTCTCGGTGAAGAACAGGCGGAAAATGTAAGCACCAAAACCTTCCGCCTTTCAGGGGATACTGCGCTCGATATTATTAACCGCCTGGATACGCCCATACCCACAGGCGTGTTTGACGGCAGCATCAGTATTGCTCCGGCGCTGCTTGCCCTGCTGAGCCTTGCGGCGTTTGTGCTCATTATCATCAGAAAACGCAGAGCGTATAATGGCTGACGGTCTGATAATCTGTTATGTTTATGAAAGGGGATGGTATTACGGAAAAACGGATAAGAACCAGAACGGCCGTGCTTGCGCTTCTTGCGGTGGCTTTTACCGCCGTGCTTGCCGTGTCGCTTTATAAAGCCTTTTCCGTTTACTTTCCTCAGAAGCAGGAGCAGAGCAGGTTTTCCGAATACCGCCGTATTGTAAGCCAAAATGATAATGAAAACCCGGAAGAGTATAACCCGGCAATAAAATACGCTCCTCTCATTGAAAGCAACGCGGATTTCAGAGGCTGGCTCACATTGCCGGATACCGACATTGATTATCCTGTTGTTATGCCCCCCGCAAAAGACCCGCAGTTTTACCTTCACCGTGATTTTGATAAGAATTATTCTTACTCGGGCACGCCTTTCATAGGAGAGGGCTGCGATGAAAACTCCGATATTTTCATCATTTACGGTCATAATATGAAAACCGGCTCAATGTTCGGCACTCTTAATAAATTCGCAGGCGCCGATTGGGCGGCGCAGCACCGTGACATTATTTTCGAAACACCTGAAGGCAAACGGGTTTACCGCGTGTTTGCGGCTTTGCGCACAAAGGTGAATTCAAAAAACGAATACCGTTATTTTGACAATGTAGGCAATTTCAGTGATGAGGAATATTACCGCATACTTTCCGGAATGCTTGAAAAATCCGAAATCGATATCGGCACACCGCCGCAGAGCAGAGCGCAGATTCTGATACTCTCAACCTGCAGTTATCATACGCAAAACGGGCGCTTCGCGGTAATGGCTTACAGAACAGAATAAAATAACGCAGCGGATTCCTGTGGGGAATTCGCTGCGATTTTTTAGTGTGTATAATGACATCCAAAGAACATATATGTTGCAAGACATCCAAAGCTTACCTTTGCCAGCCTTGAATCTGCAGAGCCAGCCCATCATATTTATATATTCACTTTCAATAAAAAAAAAAAATAACTCTCCGCAGAATTCCCCTCGCGTTTTCGGAAAGAGTTGTGATGTTTTCGTCGTGGTTTTGCCGGGACTTTCACAACAGTTTCACAACTTTTTCCGCCCGGGCAGTAGCAGATTTTAACAAAGCAGAAGGACTTGAAGTTGCTGCGCAACCCCCTCCAAAACATAGTCGCACTGCTCGCTGACCCGCTTCGCATTGCTCCTTGTTTTGTCACCTCACCGCCTCGCTGTATCGTCCACCGGACGCGCATATTTGGGCCCCCGAAAAGTCAACAGACTTTTTGGGGAGAGGACGAGCAGCGGAATGAGCGACTTTTTACCGCTCCGATTAACAAGAGGTAAAAAGGAACGATATGAAGCTTGCGAGGACGACGACCCGGCACGCTCCGCGTGCCTCGGTAAGTCCTTTTAACTTATGAAAACAAAAAACAGATGCTTTTGCATCTGTTCTTTGTTTTGGCAGGGGCAGAAGGACTTGAACCCTCGGCACGCGGTTTTGGAGACCGCTGCTCTACCAACTGAGCTATACCCCTAAGAATGGTGGGCCATCAGGGACTCGAACCCCGGACCATTCGGTTATGAGCCGAGTGCTCTAACCAACTGAGCTAATGGCCCATTTCAGTCGGAACGCACTATATAATAACAAAACAAAATGATTTTGTCAATGAAAAAACAGAATTTTTATTTTATTCATTATTATTTGATTGAAATAGCGGAGTATATGTACTATAATCAATACAGCAGACGGAGGCGCTTTTTTCTGAGCACCCGCCGGGCGTGAGATTAAAATGAAAGGACGGATAGTATATGTGGAAAATGATTCTGGTTTTCGGCCTGCCCCTGCTTATTCCGTTTGAAATTGCTTACGGGGTTCTTATGAATGTCTTCGGGCCGCTCGGTCTTCCCGACTTTCTCGGCCTGATGACCAATATGTGATTATCTCCCGGAGCGGCGCTTTTTTAGCGCCGCTTTTTTCTTTTGCGCAAAAGAATAAAAAATTAACGAAAAACATTAAAAAGCACTTGACAAACGTAAAAACTGTGATATAATCGGATTAACGATAAACATTAAATTATTTACGCGGGAGGTCAATCATGAAAAACCAGTCCATCAAAAAAATCAATGTTGCCGGCAAGGTCGGCTATGTAATCTGCATCCTTCTTATTATCGCATCAATAGCGAGTATGGTCTGCCTGGGCATCGGCGTTGCCGGCGCCGCCATGGTCAGCGATGATAAGCTGAGCGTTACTGTTTCAACCGGTATTGATATTGACTCCGAAACCGATTTCTTCGGCAAGGTCCGGAGGCTTATTAAGATAGACGGTGTAGAGAATCTTTCTGATCTTATCTCTGACGGCGGTGAGATTATCACTCCCGATGATTCGGATATTTCGGAAATCTCTGTTCAGAAAAAAGACAACGGCGGGCTTAAAGTTAACGCTACCGTCGGTGAAAAAAATTACAGCATAGGCAAGATTCTTGCCGCTCTTTGTGTCTCTTTCTGCTATTTTGCCGCGATTACCGCAGCCCTGTATATGCTTAAGGCTCTCATGAAAGCCCTTAAGGACTGCGATACCCCCTTTGCCGAAAACGTTGTCAGGAGCATGACAAGGTTTGCTTATTCTCTCATACCTGTTTGTGTCATTCATATGCTTAACGGCGGATTCTGGAGCGCCGTGGGCAGCAATTCATCATTCAATATGACTGTCGATCTCGGCAGCATCCTTCTTGTAGCTGTGGTTTTCATTCTTGTTGTCGTGTTCAGGTACGGCGCTCAGCTCCAGAAAGAATCCGACGAAACTCTTTGATAGGGAGAACGATATGGGTAAAATTGTATTACGCCTTGACCGTGTCATGGCTGACAGAAAAATCAGCCTCAACGAGCTCTCGGAAGCGGTCGGAGTGGCAAATGTCAATCTCTCCAAGCTTAAAAACGGCCATGTCAGCGCCATTCGTTTTTCAACTCTCGAGGCGCTTTGCGAAGCGCTTCACTGCCAGCCCGGGGATTTGATTGAATACGATTTCGGTTAATAAAGCAAAGCGCCGCCCCTGCCGGGCGGCGTTTTTATATGCGTAAATAATATCATTGATGATAATTCGTTTGGCTTCACTATCTCTTTTTGTAAAGAATCAGCTCGGGGTTTTTACCTTGATTCTCATAAGTGCAAATCAATATAAAATCCATATTTGCGAGCACTCCGAAGCACTTTTCCCCGCCGAATTCCGACTCAAGCTGAGTGCCGAGGTATGTTGCGCCGTCATCAAGGAACTTAGCTCCCGCGCCGCCCGGCAGTCGGTATTCAAGATTAACGAAGCTGCCGACAAGCGCGTTGAGAGATTTAACCTCAGGCATCCCTTCTATGTGAAGAGCGTTTATTTCATCAATAAGCTGTTTCTTGAATTTGTCAAATTCGCCGTTGTCGCTGAGCTCATCATATCTCTTCCAGTAATCAAGGGTGGGCAGGGTCTGCTTCATATATGCGCGCGCCTGCTCCTCGGTGAAGCCCTCGCCGGCCATATGTTTAACGGATACATCTATCAGCTCGTCCATATCGCTGTAAGTGAATGTACCGTCTGCATAACACCAGCGGCAGTAGCTTTCGTTAAGAGCGCCGTCCTTATCCCGGCCTATGATTGAATCGTCAAGAGGCATTCCGCAGCATTGGCAGATGAGCTGATGCGGTGAGCCGAGCAGGGTATTTATGGATACTCCGAATAGCCCGGAAAGCAGTTTGAGCGTTTCCGTGCCGGGCACCGTTTCGCCGGTTTCCCAGCGCGAAACTGCCTGACGGGTTACAAACACTTTTTCCGCAAGTTCTTCCTGCGACATCCCGTTTTTCTTTCTCAGTTCGGAAATAATATCTTTAGTGGTCATACATACACCTCCTTGTAATTATTATTACAGATTTTCAGACTGTTTGCAAGCAACGCTCTGTTGCCGAATGTGTGTGCCGCCTGACGGTTATGATATGTGCCTGCAAAACATAATAAACCCGGTTAAACAATAATGCCTATTGACATAGTAGGCAAATAGATATATAATTTCTTAAATCATTATATCAAGAGGAAAATATGGAAAAATACATTATAAGAGAAACTGACGATTTTCTCACTCTGTCCACTCTTTTCAGCGAGAGCGGTATGGGCGTTAAAATTGAGGACAGAGCGCCCGAAAGGATTATAAAGATGTGGCGTATGGATGATAAGGAAACAGGCGAGCTTATGGCCGCGTCAACTCTTGAAATACGCGGCGGAGTGTATTCACTCGGTGACATTGCCGTAAGGAAAGACCTTTTTAACAACGGTTACGGCAAGGTGATGCAACAGGTCGTTTTCAGCGAGGCAAGAGCTTTGGGGGTAAAGGAAATATGGGCCTGCGCAAAGGAGCCTGATTACTACAGGCGGTGCGGCTGGAAAACGATGGACTGGGATTCCTCCCCGAAGATTGCGGTTTACTGCTCCGACTGCGGCAAAAGGGGCAAACAGTGCCGCCCCGAAATAATGAAATACAGCCTGTGAGGAATTAAAATGAATTCGGAAAACCTGTTTAAGGAATTTGAAACGGATGAAGCCGGCTCGTTGCCCGGAGTATATGAGCTGAATATTGTAAGCGGCGGCTGCCGTATGTACGGCTATCTGCTTTTGCCCGATAAAAGAATACCGGGGCCGTACCCGGCGGTACTTATGTCGCACGGTTTCCCGGGTTATACCACAAACAATGACCTTGAGCTCGCCCTGATGAGAGCGGGCTGCGTAGTGATTCATATGAACCACAGGGGAGCGTGGGGGAGTGAAGGCAGTTATCTGTTTACAAATCTCAGGGATGACCTCGTTGCTGTTGCCAAATGGGCGGCTAACCCGGCGATTGCCGGGCAATATGATATAGATACCGGAAATATATTCCTTGTGGGGCACAGTATGGGCGGCCAGACAGTGCTCAATGCTGCCAAGGAGCTTCCGTTTGTAAGAGGGATTGCAGCTCTCGCCGCTTATGATACAGGCGCCGCGTTTCGTTACGGTATGGAAAAAGAACTGTTTCTGATGATTGAAACAGAGGGCAGATGTCTGAAAATGAAATCGGCGGGCGAAGTTTTTGAAAACGCTCTTGATAACATCCTTGAGCTGAGCATTCTCAACGAATGCGACCTCCTCGCCAAGCATAATATCCTTCTTGTGGAAGCGTCTCTCGATACGGTTGCGCCTGCCGACAAAATGATGAAGCCGCTCGAGCGTGAGCTGAAGAAACTCGGCGCAAATGTGCAGTATGAAACCATAACAAGCGGTCACAGTTTTTCCGGCCAGAGAATGAAGCTTACACAGTTGCTCGGAAAATGGATAGAGAAAACCGTTGTATAAAACAGGCTCCTCATATTTCTGCGCCCCGTCAAGCGTAAATCCTGTTGCAAAGAGTCTCAATTGCATATATAATGGCAGTATAAGATACAGGATAAAAGAGGAAATGAAATGAACAGAATAGCTTCTTTTTTTACAACCCTTTCTCTCATAGCCGTCTATATTTTAGGCTTCGGTTCCGTTGAAGTTTCTGACGGCTACGAGCTTATCCGCAGCGAAAAGCTGAGCCCCTTTGTGTCTATGTTTTCGGCACAGGGAATATGCTGCGACGGCGAGTATTTCTATTGCTCCGGAGCAATGACCGCTTTGAATTTCACAGGCCTTGCAAAGTTCGGCACGGATATGAAATGCAAAAAGGTCAGCGGCGGCAGCGTGCCGAAGGAATTCAGGGAGAAATACGGCAGCAATCACATAGGAGGCATTGACTGCGCAAACGGTTTAATCTACGCTCCTGTGGAGGGTAAAGGAGACAGATACAATTTCATACTCCTTTACGACTGCGAAACGCTTGAATACACCGGCAAATACTATGATATGACATGCGAGTATCTTACAGACGGCATACCCTGGTGCGCCGTTGACAGGGAAAACGGTTATCTTTACACCTCAATGTTTGACCCTGTTGACGAAATACTGCAGTATGATCTTGAAACAATGCGCCTTATTAAAATCATAAAGCTCAGCGAACAGATTCACCGCATTCAGGGCGGCTCTGTTTATGAGGGAATGCTTTGGCTCTCGTATGACTGCAAAGACCCCGGCACGCGCGAAACAGTTTATCGCGTAAACCCGGGCAACGGCAAAGTCGTCACGGAGTTTATCCGCACCGTGCCTAACTATGACAACGAGGCTGAAGATATCTGCGTTTATCCTCTTGAAGACGGCTCTCTCATTCACACTGTGGATTATGACAAGCTTATCTGCAATAATGTGATGCATTTCGCAAAAGCCGGCTGATAAAAACATAAAACCGTTGCTGCTTTTTGCCCGCAGTAGCGGTTTTTATAATTTATTTTTTTCTTATTTATTTCTTTTATTTGTTTCTTTCGGAAAGGTATTTTGCGGCAAGAGGGCAAAAATCCGTCTGGATGATGTCAAAACCTCTGTCCGCGAGCCAGCCCCAGCCGTAATCGGGTGAGATTACAAATGAGTTGTCATCCGAATGCCCGGCGGCGATGACATCGTTTTTGTTGTAAACAATAGCGTTTGCAAACACCACAAGCCCTTTGCCGTGCATGCTTTCGATATATTCGGGTGAGGCGACGGGCTCGTCTTCCTTTTCAAACAGCACCTCGGCGCCTATGCAGTTTATGCCGCGCTCAATCAGGCCGTGTGTTATTTCATCCTTATGCTTTACAATCGGCATAAACATCAGGTCCGGTGCGTATCTGATAAGCTCATTTATGTATCTGTCTTTTATTGCGGTTTTGACTACGGCCTGCTTTTCAACCCCGCATTTTCTTATTATTGCGGTAATGCCGGGAATATCCGTCCAGTATTTGTCAACATTTATGTAGCATTTGCCTCTCAGGTAGTCAAGCACATCCTCGAGAGTGCTGATTCCGAAATCGGTCGGGCAGTCATCCTGGTTTACAAAGCGGAGCTTTTCAACCCCGGAGGAGCGCATGACGGATATCAGCTTTTTCCTGCGCAGATGAGCGTGCTCCATACCCGGATGAAAAACATAGTGTTTGCCGTCTATGCTTTTGGTTACGTCGAGCTCTATCATATCCGCGCCGCTCATCACGGCCGCCTTGAAGGCCGCCATTGAGTTGCAGGGAATATTTGCCCCCGATACGCCGCGGTGAGCGCACAGCAGGACCCTGTCTCTTGAATTATCAAAAATAGATTTACCGAAATCAATCATAAAAGCACCTCTCTTTGCTTTCAGCCGGCGTCTTCATCGGTCGCTTCAAGAAGGAAGCTTACGGGCCTGAAGCCGTCGTTGCATGAAATCATGGCGGACCTGCTGTTTTTCATCCACCCGTCATAGAAGTTTTCCGCTCCGTGAGCGAGAGCCATAACAAAGGGGGAGAGGGTCTCCCACGCGCTGTCACACAGGCCTTCCGGCTTTTGCCACCCGTTGGCGGTGAATACCGCGCCGGTCTGCATATCGCAGGCGTGCTCAATCGGGTTTTCATACTCTTCAATGAGATCGGAGTAACAGGCTTTGCGTTTGACGGTAATTCTTACTTTTTTGATTTTGTCCACCTCCCTTTTTTTTAACTAATTCTACCATACCGCAACGCATCATTCAACAAAAAAACACCCGGCGTACGGGTGTTTTTTACGGACTTATCAGAGTTATACGGGAAGCGGAGCTGCATCAGTAATGCCATTTTCTGCTTTTAATAAATTCGCTGAAATGCTTACTGCGGTTTTTAAAGTCTTTTTCCACGTTTTTTTCGACTTTGAAGAAATCGTCCCCGACCTTTTTCAGGTCTTCATACATTATTCCTTCTATATATCCCTCAATGTTTTTCGCTATGCTGCCGAGCATTTTGGTGCTTTTCGGATTCTGCTTGAGCCAGTTTACGGTGTCTCTGAGCGATTCCTCGGCGCTCATGGGCCTGAAGTCTAGCTCGGCCGCCGCTTTTTCGTAAGAGAAGTTGCAGTTTTCACACAGCTTGTTAATTGAAAACTCCGTGAGTACGGGCGGGAGCTTAGCCGCTTTGAAAAGTTTTTCTATAATCGGGCACATTTTGAGCAGGAAGCCTTTGCTCAAAGCAATCTTCGGCGGCGCCTTTCCCTCGATTTTTGCGAGAGTGGATATAAACTCGGTAATGCTCAGACGGTCTCCGCACAGGAAGTAGCATTCGCCGCCCCTGCCTTTTTCTGCTGCGGATATCATTCCTTTTGCCACATCTCTCACGTCAACAAAATTATAGCCGCCGAATTTGAGAGTGCAGGGGAAAAGACCGCTTAGATAGAGCTGAATCATAGAGCACACGCTGTTGGTGCCGTAAATATCATCCGGACCTATGCAGCAGCTCGGCTGAACGATGCAGATTTTAAGCTTGTCATCGCTCTGCTCAATGCAGTATTGGGTTGCCGCCGCTTTTGATTTGCCGTAGGCGTCGGGCAGGCGGTTCGGGTTGAGGGTGGAATACTCCTTTATCGGCGCTGTACCCCTTGTGGCGGGGATGCAGTCAACTGACGAAACATAAACGAGATTTTTCACCCCGCATTTTTTGCACGCGGCAACAACGTTTTTTGTGCCGCCGTAGTTCACGGACCAGACAAGCCTGTCTCTTGTGCCCTCAATATCCACAAGACCGGCAACGTGATAAACGGTGTCGGCTCCTTCAAAAGCTTTTTCGAGGCTGGCGTAATCGCAGATGTCGCCCATTATTTTTTCGCACCCGAATCTGTCCAGCTCCTTGCAGTCATGCCTGAGAAGCACGCGGATTCTGCCGGGCCTTTGGGCAAGCTCGCTTACAAGGGCATAACCGACGTAGCCTCTCGCTCCGGTTACAACAGATAACGATTCTTTTTTATCCATAATGTCCTCCTGTAAATCTTTTCTCTGCTCCTTATTATACTACCGCTACACAAATCAAGTCAAATGTCCGTATTTTAAAAGATATTTGAACAAAATGATAACGAAAAGGTCCGTATCCGCCGCTATATCCGGCCACGAAAAAGCAGAAATGAATAATATTCATCCAAAATGAATAAAATGCAAAAATATCGCATAAAAATACAGAAAACTCAAAAAAAATATTGACAAGGATGCATAATTGACGTATAATGGTAAAAATTTACCATACGGGGGGAAAAGCGTGTTGATTTCACTCAAAGGGAGAGACTTTCTGAAGCTTCTCGATTTCACTCCGCAGGAGATAAACTACCTGCTCGATCTTGCTTCAGATCTTAAATATAAGAAGAAAAACGGAGTTGTTCACAGATATTGTGAGGGCAAAAATGTTGCCCTTATTTTTGAGAAAACCAGCACAAGGACAAGATGTTCCTTTGAGGTTGCCGCTGCCGACCTCGGCATGCATCCGGTTTACCTTGACCCCAAAAGCTCCCAGATAGGCAAAAAGGAGAGCATTGCCGACACCGCGAGGGTGCTCGGCAGGATGTTTGACGGCATTGAGTACAGAGGCTACGGTCAGTCAATAGTTGAGGAGCTTGCCCGTTACGCTGATGTTCCCGTGTGGAACGGTCTTACAAACGAATTTCACCCCACTCAGATTCTTGCCGATTTTCTCACAATCAGAGAGCATTTCGGCAAAATCGAGGGTATTAAACTGGTATATATGGGCGATGCCAGATACAATATGGGCAATTCCCTTATGGTGGGCTGCGCAAAAATGGGCATGCACTTTGTTGCCTGCGCGCCCGGCGAGTATTTCCCCGATGATGAGCTTGTCAATACCTGCCGCGAAATTGCTTCGCAAACGGGCGCTACCATAGAGTTTGAGGAAAATCCCGACATCGCCGTGCAGGGCGCGGACGTGATTTACACCGATGTCTGGGTTTCTATGGGCGAGCCCGAGGCAGTATGGAAAGAGAGAATAGAAGCTCTTATGCCCTATCAGGTAAACGCCTCGCTTATGTCAAAGGCGAAGGAAGACTGCAAATTTATGCACTGCCTGCCTGCGTTCCACGACCTGAGGACCGAAATCGGCAAAGATATATTTGAGAAATACGGCCACAACGGTCTGGAAGTGACTCACGAGGTGTTTGAGAGCCCCGCCTCAATAGTTTTTGATGAGGCCGAAAACAGAATGCACACAATCAAAGCCGTTATGGCGGCTACTCTTATATGATGATGAAAGGGTGAGATTATGAAAAAAGCTTATCTGGTTCTGAGCAACGGTATGATTTTTGAAGGCGAAGCCATAGGCGCGCCCGGCGAGGTCATAGGCGAAACGGTTTTCACGACGGGAGTTGTGGGCTACATTGAAACGCTCACGGACCCGAGTTATGCGGGTCAGATTATCGTGCAGACCTTCCCCTCAATCGGCAACTACGGCGTTATAGAGGAGGATTTCGAGGGCGCCTGCACAGTGAGAGGCTATGTCGTGAGAGAGATTTGCGACACTCCTTCAAACTTCCGCAGCGAGTATGAGCTTGACAGATTTCTTAAAGAGCACAATGTGCCCGGCATCTGCGGCGTTGATACCCGCGAAATCACGAGAATCATACGCGAAAACGGCGTAATGAACGGCATGATATGCTCAGAGCTTCCCACAGATCTGTCTCCGATCAACAATTACAAAATCGAAGGCGAGGTTGCTCTTGTGAGCACCAAAGAGAAGGAATTCTTCCCCGCTACAGGCGAAAAGAAAAGAAACGTGACGCTCATTGATTACGGCGCGAAGCACAATATTATCAGGTGCCTTAATTCAAGAGGCTGCGATGTTACCGTTGTACCCTATAACACCCCCGCGGAAGAAATACTTGACTCTCACCCCGACGGAATAATGCTTTCAAACGGGCCCGGCGACCCCGCCGAGAATGTTTACTCAATAGAGCAGATAAGCAAGCTTATCGGCAAGATTCCCGTGTTCGGTATCTGCCTCGGGCATCAGCTCACGGCTATAGCGATGGGCGGCAAGACCGTAAAGCTCAAATACGGCCACAGAGGCGGCAATCAGCCCGTCAAGGATGTCAACGGCATCAGAACCCATATCACCAGTCAGAACCACGGCTACGCTGTCGTCGCGGACAGCCTCAAGGGGATAGGCAACGAGCTGTTTGTGAACGCGAATGACGGCACAAACGAAGGCATGGAGTACCCCGGCAAGGACTGCTTCACAGTTCAGTTCCACCCCGAGGCCTGCGCAGGCCCCTGCGATACATCTTACCTTTTTGATAAATTCGTTGATATGATGGGAGGAAAAAACAATGCCTAAAGATTCAGCCATTCGCAAAGTGCTTGTTATCGGTTCGGGTCCCATCGTAATCGGTCAGGCGGCGGAGTTTGACTATGCCGGCGCCCAGGCGTGCCGCGTGCTCAGAGCCGAAGGCATAAACACCGTGCTCGTAAACTCCAACCCCGCTACCATTATGACCGATAAAAACCTTGCCGACGAGATTTATCTTGAGGCGCTAAACGCCGAAACAGTCGCAAGGATAATTGAAAAAGAACGCCCCGACAGCCTGCTTGCAGGTCTGGGCGGTCAGACCGGTCTTACAATCGCCATGCAGCTCACAGCGAACGGCACGCTTAAAAAATACGGCGTGCGTCTGCTCGGCTCCGACATAGATGCCATAAACAAGGCCGAAGACAGGGAAATGTTCAGAGACACAATGAAGAGCATCAATCAGCCCTGTGTTCCCTCCGAAATAGCGGAAGACATTGAAACCGCTCTTAAAGTCGCGGATGAAATCGGCTACCCGGTAATCGTAAGGCCCGCTTTCACGCTCGGCGGCACCGGCGGCGGTATAGCCGACAATGCCGAGGAGCTTGCCGTTATAGCAAAAACAGGTCTTGACCTTTCACCCATCACACAGATTCTTGTTGAAAAGTGTATTTCCGGCTGGAAAGAGATAGAGTTTGAAACCATGAGAGACGCTAACGGCAACGCCATAGCAATCTGCTCTATGGAGAATGTTGACCCCGTAGGTATTCATACGGGCGATTCGATAGTTGTCGCTCCCGCTCTTACTCTCTCAAACAAAGAGTATCAGATGCTCCGCTCAGCGGCTCTCGATATGGTTGAGGCGCTCGGCATCGTAGGCGGATGCAACTGCCAGTTCGCGCTCAACCCCGACAGCTTTGAATACGCTGTTATTGAGGTGAACCCCAGGGTTTCCCGTTCATCGGCTCTCGCATCAAAAGCTACCGGATATCCCATAGCCAAAATCACCACGAGGATAGCTATCGGCTACAATCTTGATGAGATTCAGAATGACATCAGGGGCAAGACCTGCGCCTGCTTCGAGCCCGCTGTTGACTACATTGTCTGCAAGTTCCCCAAGTGGCCCTTTGACAAGTTTGCCGGCTCGAGCAGAAAGCTCGGCACCCAGATGAAAGCGACGGGCGAGGTTATGTCCATAGGGCAGAATTTTGAATCCGCCCTTCTTAAGGCGGTCAGGGGAGCTGAAATCTCCTTTGACACCCTCAACGCTCCGCCTCTTACGGATGAGCCCGTGAGAGTGCGCCTTGCCAAACAGGATGACAGAAGAATCTTCACAGTATTTGAGGCGATAAAGAGCGGCGTTTCGATTGATGAAATCTTTGATATCACCAAGATTGACCGCTGGTTCCTTTATAAAATCAAAAACCTTGTTGATTTTGAGGAAATCCTTGCAAAAGGCGTTGTCGATGACGAAATCTATATGAAGGCCAAGAAGCTCGGTTACACCGATGCCGCCATAAAACGCATTTCCGGCGTTGAGAACATTCCTTCAATGGATTTCAGCTACAAGATGGTTGACACCTGCGCAGCCGAGTTTGACGCGCAGACACCTTATTTCTACTCCTGCTGCGACAAAGCGTGTGAAGCGCGCACCTTCAAGAGAAGCGGCAAGCCCGTTATTATGGTTCTCGGCTCGGGTCCCATCCGTATAGGTCAGGGTATTGAGTTCGATTACAGCTCGGTTCACTGCGTGTGGACTCTCAGAGACCTGGGCTACGATGTTGTTATCGTAAACAACAACCCCGAAACCGTTTCCACAGACTATGATACCGCGGACCGTCTTTATTTCGAGCCTCTCACACCCGAGGATGTTATGAACATTATAAAGGTTGAGAAACCCATAGGCGTGGTTGTGGCGTTCGGCGGTCAGACGGCAATCAAGCTCACCTCCTTCCTCGATAAAGCGGGCATCACCATTCTGGGCACGTCCGCCGACGGCATTGACCTTGCCGAGGACAGAAGCAGGTTTGACGCTCTGCTTGAAACCTTCGGCATCAGCAGGCCCAAGGGAATGGGCGTAAACACGCTTGAGGAAGCAATTCAGGCTGCCGAAACTCTCGGCTATCCCGTGCTTCTCAGACCTTCCTATGTTATAGGCGGTCAGAATATGACCATATCGCACGACAGGGAGCATACCGTCGCTTATATGGAAAAAATCCTCTCCGGCGGTATTGACAACCCCGTGCTCATCGATAAATATATGCCCGGCATAGAGCTTGAGGTTGATGTTATTTCCGATGGTAAGGATGTTCTTATCCCCGGTATTATGGAGCATATCGAAAGAGCCGGCGTCCACAGCGGCGACTCCATAGCGGTTTATCCTCCGTATAACCTCAATGACAAGTTCCTCAAAAAAGTTTGCGACTGCTCCGAAAAGCTCGCGCTCGCCCTTGGCACAAAGGGTCTGGTCAACATCCAGTATCTTATATATGAAGATGAGCTTTATGTTATTGAAGTTAATCCCAGAGCTTCCCGTACCATTCCTTACATAAGCAAGGTCACAAATGTTCCCATGGTTGACCTCGCCTCAAGAGTAATGCTCGGCGAGGAGCTTGCCGAAATGGGCTTCGGCACAGGCCTTTACTGCACTCCTCCCTACACGGCAGTCAAGGTTCCCGTGTTCTCATTTGAGAAGCTCAATGACGCCAACTCAATTCTCGGCCCCGAAATGAAATCGACAGGTGAGGTGCTCGGCCTTGGCAAAACTCCCGCTGAGGCGCTCTTCAAGGGCCTTGCGGCAGCCGGCTTCAAAGTGCCTTCCAAGAATGAATCCGCGGGCGTGCTCATCAGCGTTGACAAGCACGATTTCGAGGAGGTTATTTCTCTTGCAAAGCGCTTTGCCGACCAGGATATAACTATTTACGCCACCACCGAAACCGCCGATGTTATCGGCTCTCTGGGTATTGATGTGGTTTCCGTTCCCATTACAAAAGGCAATAAGGAAATAATCAGCCTTATGGAGAGCGGCAATGTGAATTATATAATTTACACCGGAGCCGTAAATGACGCCACAGTAGAGGAATATAACGGAATTCACCTCAGAGCAATGCAACTTAGCATTCCCTGCCTTACCTCGCTTGACACCGCGAACGCTCTCGCTGAAATCATAGAGAGCGGATTCACCGGCAAGAATACCGAGCTTGTTGACATCAACGATATGCGTACAAGGCGCCTTGAGATACCCTTTGCCAAGATGCATTCGTGCGGCAATGACTACATTTTCGTTGAGAATTTCGACGGCAAGATTACCTGCCCCGAGTCACTGTGCGTGAGCCTTTGCAGACAGCATTACGGCATAGGCGGCGACGGCATTGTGCTTATAGAAAAATCAACCGTTGCGGACGCTAAGATGCGCCACTTCAACCGTGACGGCTCCGAAGGCAAGATGGCGGGCAACAATATCCGCTGCGTCGGCAAATACCTCTATGACAAGGGCTACCACAGAAACGAATATGTCAGCATCGAAACGGCCAGCGGTGTAAAGAGGCTCAGACTCTTTGTGCGTGACGGCAAGGTCACCTCGGCAAGAGTCGATATGGGCAAGGCTGTCATAACCGAAACCGATAAGGCGGTAACTGTTGACGGCAAGGAATACACCGGCACCTGCGTTGATGTCGGCAATCCCCACTATGTAACATTTGTTGAAGGCATAGACGGTCTTGACCTTCAGAAAATCGGCCCCGAATTTGAGACCAACAAAGCCTTCCCTCACAGAATCAACACGGAATTTGTCAGGGTTATCAATAAGACGAATATCCGTATGAGAGTCTGGGAGAGAGGCAACGGCGAAACTCTTGCCTGCGGCACAGGCGCGTGCGCAAGTGTTGTGGCAGCGTGCGAAAAGGGTCTTTGCGAAAAAGGCAGAGACATCACCGTAAAGCTTGCCGGAGGCGATGTGATTGTGAATTACACCGACGAAAAGGTTACCCTTACCGGCTCCGCCGTAATGTCATTCGAGGGAGTATTCGAGTATTAAGCCCGCATCAAACCGAATAAAAACTACAAGGACTGCAGGTTCAGAACCCGCAGTCCCTGTTTGTTTTAACAGAGCTGTAGGGGCGGATATCATCCGCCCGCAAAAAAGGTTATGCTGCAGAGCACGGATATTTCCATGACGCACATAAGAAATGTGCGCACAAATACGGCAATTATTAAATCACCCCTTGATTATATTACTTTTAATATGTTATATTAGTAATATCTAATTTATATCTGCCGGAAGGTGTTGCTATGAAAACTGTCAGAAAAATAACTGCTATTATTCTCTGTGCCGTCATGATGGTTGGCATGATGGCAATGGGTCTCTACGCAACAGCCGCGGATGGTTCCACAGTGAAATCCTTCGCGGAGCTTTCGTCTGATTATGAAGGAAAGCAATTCATCTATCAGGCTCTCAGGCTCTACGATGAGAACGACAACGAGCTTACTGCAGATTCTGTTCTCGATGTTACGAAGACCTACACCATTAAGATTTTCTTTAAGAGCAATTGCACCATTTACGGCACCACTTACCTTGTTGCCGCTCTCGACGGTGACATGTTCAACGCCCCTGTCAAGACAGTCGGCGGCTCTCAGGTGGTAATTGGTAAAGACGCCGTCTCAGCGGCCAATAAGGCCTTTGCTGCCAACAATGCCGCATACAGCGAAATAGTCGCATCTACAGGCTATACATCCGATGATATCGTCACCTGGAACGGTATCAGAGTGACTTACCTGATGTCGGGCACCGCAAACAACCCCAACACAGCAACCCCCACATCCGATGACCCCGTTTATGTCGGCACCGTAACGCTCAAGGATGATGCTGCTTTCGGTCAGGCAGTTCTTGACAGTTCATTTTATCAGAACTGCGTATCCAAGTACAATAACGGCTCCGCCGATGAACCTATAGGCAAAATTGCCTCCGCCAGAAACGAATACAGTTTCCCCGAAGGCACAGAGTTCATCACAGACGGTAATTTCACTTTCAAGACAAACAAAAAGTTTGAGATTAACTATACTTATGAAGACGGCACTCAGGCCTATGATCCGGCAGAATACAGCTACGGTGAAAGCGTTAACCTGCCTCGGATAAACGGTGTTTACGGCTGGACCCTTGACGGCAAAATCGTTACAGAGCTTACGGCAAGCCGTGACGCTACGCTCGTAGCGATTCCCGCAAACAAACAGATTACAGTTACTCTTAACGCGGGTGACGGCGCCACAATAGACGGCGAATCATCTGTTTCCCTCACATGCCCCATCAGCGACGGCTTTGCCGATCTTTCCGGCTATAAGGCAACATACAGCGAAGCCGGCGTCGCGTTCGGCGGCTGGCAGGATGCCAACGGCGAAGTTTACACCGACAAATACACCTTCAATTCAGCCGATGATGTCACACTCACCGCTCAGAGAGCAGGCGCTGTTGACATCCTTGTGCAGACAGTTAAGCTCAATGCAGAGACAAGCACATACGAATACGGCTATGAGAAGCTCTTCACCTACTACGGCAACTACGGCGCATACGCAAACGGCGATGACTACATGAAGATTATTAAGCGCTGTGCTGAAATGCAGAATCAGATTCCCGAAATCACAGGCATCAGCTCTCTCAAGCTTACGGGCGATACCGACACCAGAAGCTACAAGATTATGTACTCTGCCAACGGTAAAATCCCCGGCACTCCCGATTGCACTTATTCCGAGACTATCAACACCTCTGACGAAATCAAGACATGGGCTTACACATATTTCGGCTGGAAGAACTCAGACGGCAACCCCGCTCCCATCGATTTGTTCAGCGGATATGAGGTACAGTTCGGCATTGATATCGATTTGATTTCAGAGCTTGTGCTCAACGCATGCGTTGTTTTCACCGCAGATGTCTATACTCCCAAATTTGACGATGAAGGCATCGTGAAAAAGGATGATAACGGCAAATACGGCCTTGAGTGGAATGAGCCTGTCACATCCAACATTGTCTACACTCCTCTTCAGGAAAAATACGCTGAGAAGAACAGCAAAATCGCTCTCAAAAACGCGACCAACGCTCTTCCTCTTGTTGACGTGGATATTTCCGGAATTGACACTTACAGCTACACAGTTGATTACAAAGACGGCAATGACGGCACAATTTCCGTGGATGATGTGAGCAAAAAGCTCGCTCCCAAATACGCAAGCACCGACAACGACAACCCCAACCACCTTACAATTTATGTTGATGTCGCAGAGAAGCCCTATTATGTAGGTATTTATGTTGACAGAAACGGCGGTAAGAGTGAGAAACGCGCTTCCTACTCCGTGCTCGGCATCGGTGATACAATCACCCTTGACTCTTTTGAATATCTCGGAATGGAAAGCAATGTTTTAAGCGGCAACGAAACCGGCAAGTTCCCGCTCTCTCAGCTTTACAAGAACGGCGCTGCCGACAGCGAAGGCCCCATCATTGCTAACCGCGGCTACAAGCTCACCCGCATCTATCTTGTTACCACCGACGGTCAGGAAATAGATGTTACACAGGACGGCGACACCATAAAGCTTGACAAAGACTTTATCAACACCTATATCATCGACAGCGAATCACCCGTCGCATACTTCAACACGGAGTGGGTCGCCAATGATTACACAGTTAAGTTCCATTACCTCGGCAAAGACGGCAAGTGGATTTTCTCCCACGAAAAAGCCGTATCCGGCAGCGAAGCAATAACCTACGCTTCACTCGTTGACGAAGAGCTCACTCAGACAATCAACGATAACTGCCCCGAGTCACTTTCACCCTACGCCAACGGTCTTTCACTTAACTCCGAGATTACCTCTAACGGTAACGGCACAGACACCAACATCTACGCTTATCTCGCAGACGAAAGCGAAGACGGAGTGCTCAATGTTTACGCTTCATACAACACCAGTAAGAGAACAGCGTTTGTTGACTTCAACAACGGTGTTGACAAGGAAGGCAACGTAAACGAAGACATAGTAGGCCAGGGTATCCGTTATTCATCAGAGCCCATGAACTACGGCACTACAATTTACGACCCCGAATATGACGTTGAAGAATCCGGCCTTGAAAACGAGCCCTTCTTCTCACAATGGATAAGAACAACCGCCCCCAACAGCACACCCGCGGCAACCGTAACCGAGGTTGACGGTGAAAAGAAAGTTTCCGACCCGAAGGCCGATGATAAATACAGGCCCTACCGCAACTGCGAATTCCTCGGCTTCAAAGCATATTATGTGGACGGCGTTTACACATCATTTGAAGATCTTCCCGCTCAGGAAACCTGGAAGGAAGGCTACAATGACAGAAGCGAAACCGGCGCTCAGCACATCTACACAACCAGCATTCTCCAGATGCAGTGGATGGCAGACACCGACTTCCTCTTCAGAGTATATGATGACTCCGACTGTATCAGCTGGGCACTCGGCAAGAACTTCAAGAGCTATTACTGGGCTCCCTTCACCGGCATGGGCGTAAACGCAATTCCCGCAACCAAAGCCGATATAGTACATTGCCAGGATCCCGAGAAGAATATCAACATCCTCTTCCTTCCCAAGAGAGACGAAGTTGACGGTTCCTTCTACTTCTATCATCTGAGCATCGAAAAGACCTGGCTCAACCTTCTCACGTATGCAAAGCTCATACCCACAATCATTGACCTTCTCAAGAGCGGCACCATCAGCCAGCTTCTCGGGTAAGTCAGGGTAAAGCAAAGCTATAAAACCCAAAACAAGGAGGCAACACAAATGGCATATCAGATAAGTGACGAATGCATCTCCTGCGGCGCTTGCGCAGCAGAATGCCCCGTAGAAGCTATCTCCGAAGGCGACGGCAAGTATGTAATCAACGCTGATACTTGCATAGAGTGCGGCGCTTGCGCTGACACCTGCCCCGTAGGTGCTCCTGCAGCAGAATAATTAAACAAAAAAGCAAACATAATCCCCTTCGGCCTTATGCCGGAGGGGATTTGCTTTTATAATCAGAGAGCGCCTGCCGCGGACGACGCAGTCGGATATATAAAGATAAAGCCGTAAAAAGCGGTGCTTTTGCCTTCTCACCTGTCACCTGCGGCGATTACCTTACCGACAAGGATAATGCCTATTTTGCTGCGAATATCTCTTTTTTCGGGCGGATGATATCCGCCCCTACGGCAAGCATATATGCCTGCCCTGCAAAGGCGTTGAGAAAAGACAAAACAATCATTCCTTATTATAGTTAAATACGAGCAAAAAACAGGACTGCGAGTGTATAATTCGCAGTCCATTAAACTATATAGTCTTTTCGCTTTTCGCCTTT